>Ga0123352_10006706_pt1 | contig 17688 bp, 18 predicted proteins | sample TergutLab28metaG_FD_89700 | JGI IMG/M metagenome (GOLD analysis project Ga0123352, IMG submission 89700) | Labiotermes labralis P1 segment gut microbial communities from Petit-Saut dam, French Guiana - Lab288 P1 | ecosystem: Host-associated > Arthropoda: Insects > Digestive system > Gut ... | reverse complement strand
TTTGCTTTAGCGCGTTTTGCTTTGTTTGAGTCAAGCTGCCCTCCAAATGTAATTTGACGGATGCCATCGGCTTTGGAAATAGAAAGGGTAGACGTGGTGGGATAGCCTTCGTGGTCTAACAATGACAAAGCAACGCCGACTCCCATATTTTCTGCCGCCGTCTTGCTTTTGATAATTTCTTCTGCTTTTGCAATTGCATTTTTGCTCATTTTTCATCCATCCTTTGTTTTTTATTTGAATTGTTGTATCATTATACATTAAAATCTTGTCGGATTGTTGTAAAAATCGGACATATTTTTACGATACTCTTGGGGCGTTACACCACATACCGACTTAAAGTCACGGATAAAGTGTGACAAGTCGTAAAAACCCATCGTATCCGATATGAATGTCTGGTCCATATGCGACTTTTTCATCAGACGCAAAGCATTATTAATACGAACCATCCGCAGAAACGACTTCGGGCCGACCCCCACATATTGCTGAAAAATCCTATTTATTTGACGCTGGCTGTAATAAAAATTCTCCTCCAAATCTCCCACACTAATATTCCCAGACAAATCAAAAATATTTTGTAACATCGAATTTATGTTGCTGTTATGGGATATTTGCATATTGCCAATGAGTACATTGTCGAGATTGTTCACAAGCTGGGATACATTCGCAGATTTTTCTACGGCTTCAGTGATTGATTTGCTTAACATCGGCGTAATGTCATCGAGTGGAAGTATAATATCTGTTAGCTCGTTTTGGTTTGTAGAAGTAAGCCCAAAAACCCCCGCTGGCTTAAATTCAATCGACACAGCCATTTTGGGGATATTAACTATTGTGTTTGCAAAATCTGGTTTGGTGGTTGCACCACCTAAGTCAATATATAATCTATCACCATCATTAGTGATGGTCAATGTGGCACAACCTGACGGCAACACGGTAAAACCCGTAGGTACAGCAGTTTCGGTCGGAAATGTGATATTGTAGCTGGCGATGTGCTGACACAAAGCAGGATGGGGTCGCACACAAATAAAAAAACTGGATTGCAGTAAAATTCGACTTTTATCATAAAATTCCAGCGTCACATCATCACCTCTTAAAACACAAAAGGGGCGTAGACAGCCACGCCCCTTGTAATTGCTATTATACAGATTTTTTGGAAGGACAGAAGAATAAAGGAATAAGGCAAATAACCCACAAGCCAATCATTCTAACCATGTTGCTTGCGTTGTCATAAACTTCACGAGCATAAACGGTCATTCTGCCGCCTGTGTAGCTGCCCTGCATACCAGAAAGGCGACCTACGTAAGACGCACCAATGCCTAAACGGGTACCGTCCGCACCTAGGTTTACGTCTATATTTGCAAGTATGCCATACAAAAACGCACCAGCAGCAAAAGCAAGAACAAGAACAAAGAACAAGAACAAATCAAAGCTCTTTTTGTCTTTAAGGCTTACACCAAGAAACATAACGCTTCCCGTTGCCATTGCGTTGTTTACTTGCAAATGGTACATATTTCTGAAAAATCTTAGAGCCATACCACAGGCAAAAGCCAAGATGAAAAAAGATATAAATGGTGGCACAACATACTGCAATACCAAAGGATAAGCAACAATAGGTATAATGAACAACACCCAGTTAAAAATAGCTTGGGCAGAACCTTTTGCGAATTTATTTGACAGGAAAAGTGCCAAAACAATACCACCTATAAAACCAGCAAAAAGCATAACATTCTCTAAAAACGCACCCCAATATCCACCAGCGGCGTTCAAACCAAACCAAACCACATTACCAGACTGGGCAGAAATCATCGCACCCAAATCATGGGTGTTTAGGGCCAAAGCATTCAAAAAGCCCATCACAAAGATGGAAGCAGTGGTCAAAAAAGCGACCTTAAAGGTATTTTTCTTATCGGCAGCATCAGCTGTTAACATATATGTCACACCTCTCTTTTTTAGAAAAATAAGGTCGAAAGGCGAAAATGCCTTTCGACCTTATTAAAAGCCATTATGTAGCTTTTAGCTATTACAAAGGTTTAATTTTATAGCCAAGTGATTTTGCCAGAAGCTACGCAATATACGCAACCGTGAACTGGCTTAGTGATACCAGGAGCTTTCTTCAAAGCTTCAACTTGGGCTTTTACGTTGGCTGGAACGCCATCTTTTTCCCAATCAGCAGCATCTTTAACAATTGGCTCAAGGTCAATCAAAATGCCATCAAGCTCTGGTAGAGTAGTTCTAGTGCCAGCGTGTGCGTTTTTGATTGCACCACATTGGGTGTGACCAACAACAACGATGCACTGAGAGCCAAGAACATTCTCAGCAAATTGGAAAGAACCAATCGCTTCTCTGTCAGCGAAGTTACCAGCATTTCTTACAACGAAGATGTTGCCGATACCTTGGTCAAAATAGATTTCTGGAGAGCAACGGCTGTCAGCACAAGTAAGGATAGAAGCGAAAGGAGATTGCTGTTCGCCAGTCTTCTTAAGTGCATCTGGGTGGTCAGTTGGAACAAGGCCATTAGCCACAAATCTTGCATTACCATCCTTCAAAAGTTGTAATGCGGTGTCTGGACAAGTTACCTTTACTGCTGGATCTTGATACTTTGCCATGGGTGTTACCTCCTTGAAATAATTTTTTATTTTTTTCTTACCTGCTTCCAGTATAATCTAATTTTTAACACTTGTCAAGCACTTTTTTAACAAAAAAGAAATATTTTTGAAATATCAAATTGGGTATTGCACTGTGAAAAATATTGTGATATAATGTCTTTTTGGATAAGGGATGTTCCGCTGGTAACGATTTGCTACGAGCATCTATCAAGTTATATAACTTTAGGAGGAAACATGAATCAAAACATTTTAAGAGAGCTGGGTGGAAAGCAACTAAAAAGCGACATTCCAGCATTTAGCATCGGTGACACCGTTCGTGTTCACAACAAAATTGTAGAGGGTACACGTGAGCGTATTCAGATTTTTGAAGGCTATGTAATTAAGCGTCAAAATGGCGGAATTCAAGAAACTTTCACCGTTCGTCGCCTGTCTGGCAACATCGGCGTGGAAAAAACTTGGCCACTGCACTCCCCTCGTGTGGAGAAAATTGAAGTTGTACGCAAGGGTATCGTTCGCCGTGCAAAACTGTTCTATCTACGTGACAGGGTTGGTAAAAAAGCGAAAATTAAAGAAGCTATAATGAAAAGAAAGTAAATTTAACAGGGGGCGAAGATGCTTAAAAGGTGGATTAACGACCCTGTTTTACGAGGTATAGTAGAATGGGCTATTGCAATTGCTGTAGCCCTTTTTGCCATTTTGTTACTAGAAAATTTTGTAATAAAATCTGCTAGGATACATGGTCCGTCTATGGAATCTACCTTATATCATGGTGACAGGGTATTTGTCAACCGATTAGCGTTTGTATTTAACCCACCAAGTCTAGGTGACATTGTGGCATTCCCCTCCCCTACTAATCCCGATGAAAATTTTATTAAAAGGGTGTCGGGTCTTCCTGGGGATGTTATAGACATTGTGGCTGGATACATATATCGCAACGGATATAGGTTGGAATATAACCACTTGCAAGGGCAGGGTCACACATTTTCTGGCACAACCCACTTCCCTTTCATCGTTTCCGAAAACAGCGTTTTTGTGCTTGGTGATAACCTTGCAATTAGCCAAGACAGTCGTTTTGTAGAGGTAGGGAATGTTCATCAAGATGATATTATAGGAAGGGTTGGATTTAGATGGTTGCCCTTGCCCCGCTTCGGCAGGGTAAATTAAAAGGAGGATTTTATGCGTTTAGATAAGTATTTGAAGATTTCACGGCTGATAAAACGTCGCACACTTGCAAACGAAGCTTGTGATGGCGGACGTGTCAGTGTCAACGACAAACCCGCAAAAGCATCATATACTGTTGCCGTGGGTGATGTAATAGAAATTCGATTTGGCACAAACACCCACAAAGTACGGGTTTTAGAGGTTAAAGAACATGTGCGGAAAGACGACACATCTGCTATGTACGAAATTTTGTAATTTGTTTATATGATGATTATTGTCTGTATTAAAATATGTTTGTTGGTGATTTTCTTTAGGATTGTGAGGTATCGTCTGCATAAGTATGGCGGGCGATGCCCGCCCCTACCATAACAAGTGATTTTGGAAAGCTACATTATCCATGTAAAATTTTGCTTGACAGGCTATGGCGTTGGTGATATAATTGTGACAAGAGGGATACACCTCGTTCATAGTATAGATTTACAAACACCAAAGACATCATCTCATTTTCAACCCTATCAAAATTACACTTTCGAGGAGGAATTTTTGCATGAAATGGTTTAACAACATTAAAATTGGTGGCAAAATGATTGTCGGTTTCGGTGCCGTAATTGCGGTCGTTATTTTCTTAGCGGTTTTCGCATGGGTTCAGATTTCTGGTTTGTCCAGCGATTATCAGTACCTTATGAACCAATCTTATGTAAGGCGACAAGCAGCCATGGAGGCTCAATCCAACATTCGTGCTATTAGACGTACATTAACAGGAACAGTGATGCACGCCCCTAATGGTGACCAAGTAGCAATACGTTCTCTATACAATGAAATGCGTGGGTTTGAAGCTGCCGTAATACAAGCAATGGCGGATTACGATGCCACCTTAGCTGTAAGCAACTTTGACCAAGCAAACATCGATTTACGCCTCGCAATGAGTAGCAATGTACTCAGCTTGACTCGTCAATATATTGACCAGATTTTCATGCCTGCTCACCATTATGCCATGGCAGGCAACCATACTTCTGCACTTGCCACTGTAACAGGAGGTGCAGATATTGTTGAAGAAGTTGTTTATGCCACTAATTATCTTGTAAATATGGCAGGTAACGCAATTGTAAACAACACTGCTACAATTGTTCAAAGCTCACAAAATACCCAAAACCTTGTAATTTTAATCAGTGCTTTGGTAGTTGTTATAGCCATTGTGCTTGCAATCGCAATTGCACGTGCCATAGCTAAGCCTATACAGAATCTTGTTACACTTACGTCCCAGGTTTCTGCTGGTCAGCTTAATATCAACATGGACCAGTCTAAAGTTACCAAAGATGAAATTGGTATGCTAACTGGGGATGTTTATGGGCTTATCAACACCATGAAAGGTATTGTTGATGACATTGACAGGTTTGCATATGAAGCCAACACCAACGGCGACATAGAATACCGTGTTGACGCTTCCAAATATCGTGGTGGTTATGCCGATATGATAAACAGCCTAAACGGCTTTACTGATGGTTTTGTTAAAGATGTTATTAATATGCTTGGAATTTTGAAGCAAGTTGGTGATGGTGACTTTGACTTCCACTTAGAGCAGTTGCCAGGCAAAAAAGCCGTGCTTAACCAAGCAGTTGACGCTTTGAAAGCCAACCTTGATGCTGTTAACCACGAAATAAATTCTACCATCGAAGCTATTGCCGCTAAGGGCGATTTGACTTTCCAAGTTGATGCCTCTAAGTACGAAGGTGGCTGGGGTGACATCATGCTTGGTCTTAACAAAATCGTTAAGGCAACTTACGAGCCGTTAAGAGCATTGGAAATCGGCATGATAGAAATGAAAGACGGCAACTTCGACTTAGAAGACATTAACAAGAAGATAACTGCTGGCGGTTACAATCCAAACCCAGAAACCTATAGCGGCATCTTCTACAACACCATACATGTTTTTGACCAAACAATTGTAAGCATCTCGTCTTACATCACTGAAATTAATGAAATTTTAGCAAAGATGGCTGAAGGTGATATGCGCAACTCTATCCAAAGGGATTATATTGGTTCTTTCAACACCATTAAGGCATCTATGAACACCATCAACAACACCTTAAACAAAACAATTAGCGAAATCGCCAATGCTTCTGAGCAGGTGCTAACTGGTGCAAGCCAAATTTCTTCTTCCGCAATAGACCTTGCAACTGGTGCGCAAGAGCAAGCCGCATCTGTAGAAGAACTTAACACCACCATTGAAATTATCAACCAACAAACTAAGGAAAACGCAAAGAGTGCTGTAAACGCCAATGAACTATCTGGCAAATCCTCTAGTGCCGCATTGGAAGGTAACGATGCCATGAAGCAAATGGTGGATGCCATGACCCAAATTAAAGAGTCTTCTGACAATATCAGCAAGATTGTTAAGACAATCCAAGACATTGCTTTCCAAACCAACTTGCTTGCTCTTAATGCCAGCGTTGAGGCTGCGAGGGCTGGTGAACATGGTAAAGGCTTTGCTGTTGTTGCTGACGAGGTTCGCACCCTTGCAGGGCGAAGCCAGCAGGCTGCAACCGAAACCACCGTGCTTATCCAAGATAGCATAAGCCGTGTGGAATCTGGTTCTATAATTGCCGAATCCACCGCAGAATCTTTGGATGCTATTGTTAACAGTGCCAGTGAGGTATTGCAAATTATCGGAGGCATTTCCATAGCATCTACAGAGCAAGCGGAGTCTATCGCTCAAGTCACTGAGGGTCTTACGCAAATATCTAAGGTTGTGCAAAGTAACTCGGCTGTTTCTCAGGAAGCTGCTGCTGCTTCTGAAGAACTTAGTGCGCAGGCGGAAACTTTGCGTCAATTGGTTTCTTTCTTTAAGCTATAGGAATACACGTATATAAAAACACCACCTATATAGGTGGTGTTTTTATATACACAATTGCCATTCATGTTACACATTATTTTTGTTCGACTTGGGTGCTTACTGCTCTCTTACAAACTTTGCTCCCATAAGGTCAAGGGTAGCAATGCCGTCCTCATAGGTGAATAAGAGAGGGCTTTGCATAAAGAACCATCTGCCTTCGTAATGGGTTAACAACTGCCCCACAGGTGGCATAAATGGCGTTACTTGTGCAAAGGTTGCCCTGCCAAACTCGTCCAAAGCCACGATGAATGTGCGAGCATTAAGGTTTACTTCACCCTCTATTTGGGGAACAAAGTGGTAAACACCCACAAACTGTGCAAAATCCTCAGGTGCAACTTGTGCCGCAATTTGGGCTTCCCAAGCTTCAATATCGTCAACCCTCGGGGCTGGTAAAACTGCACCAAGGGCAGATGCCATGAATATGCTAACTGCTTGTCCGTCCATCATTACAAATGAATATCTGCTACCAGGAATTGTCTCGCCGTAAGTGACGCTAAAAGTGCCGTCAGACATACGCACCAACCTCAAAATCTCGTCACCACTGGAGCTGGTTATCACACCGTCTACAAGCTCTGTATACCAAAAGCCCAATGGTCCAAAGTCGTAAAGACCGCCAAATTCCGCAATAAAATCTGCAAGTTCTTCGGTAGACATTGGGTTGGGGGTTGCGGCTGGGTCATACATGGCTGATACTCCTTCACCAGCTCCTGGAGTGGCTTCAACCACCAAACCAGTTTTTTCTACAACAGCCGTCTCCAAAATTGCAGCCGCAACAGGCGTTGCCGAAAACATCCCCGCCGTGGTGTTGGTGGACACAAACACACCAATCTGATTATCCACATCAAAAAGCATATCTGTAAACCAGTGAACCGTGCCGCCGCCGTGTCCGACCACATTGATACCACTTGCTAATGTTCCATGTAAGAAACCAAAACCATAGGCTTCAAAAGGTGCCATGCTCATGTCTAAATGGTCGGTGTGGCTTTGTAGCATATATGATATATTTGATTGTGTCAACAAATGGCTGTCGCCACCCAAAAAGTCGTGCATAAACAATGCCATATCATTGGCACTGGAGAACATACTGCCAGCACTGGCAAGACCAACGTGGATAAATTCGTCTTGATTGCCAACCCCCGTATAACCCATGGACACATTTGTCATCTGGGGTGTAATTGCAAAGCTAGAATGGGTCATGCCCACAGGCTCAAGAATATTTTCGTCGGTAAATTGCACAAAGCCCTCGAAATAATTGTCATGCCCCGTTACACGTGCCACCAAAATACCTAACATCACCCAACCCAAGTTGGCGTATTCAAATTGCGTGCCTTCCACGAAACTCATTTCACGGACGGGCAGGCGTTCCAGGGTGTTATTCATTCCGCCTTGGTAATGCTCATTGCCCACCATGTAAAATGCCCTAAGATAATCCATCATAATTCCTGATGTGTTGCTTAAAAGCATACGTACGGTTATATTGTCAGAATTACCACCATGAATAAAACTTGGCAGCATAGAAAATTCTGGCACATAGTAGACAAAGGGTGTATCAAGGTCAATCAAACCTTGCTCCACCAATTGCATTACAGCAATGGCAGTAAAAGGTTTAGAGGTAGAGCCAATTTGAAACAAGGTATGCTCGTCCACACGATGCCCTTGAAGGCTGTCGGCATAGCCAAAGCCTTGCATCCATGTAAAGCCTGTTTCTGCATCCACAACAGCAATTGTCATACCCACAATGCCACCCTCGGTGGTGGATTGTAAACCAAGCATTGTTGCAAACTCAACGGTTTGGGCAAAAGCGTCGCTACCAGCCTCATTTGACAATCTTTCAATCAAAGATAAATCATCGGCGGAAATAAGTGTCCTGCCATCCACCAGTGTAATTGGGGTGTAAAGTGCAACATCATGCCCATCCTGCTGGGCATGGGACGCATCAGGGGTCAAAACCCAGCGATAACCACCGATTTCAACTATAACCTGCCCATTATCCCAATCAACAACAGCACCAACCGCCTCAAACGACTGTCGTAAAGGCAAATTGGCAGTTTGGGCAAATGCCATAACACCACCAGTAACAAACATGACAGCCGTCAAGCCAACTGCTGTCAACTTCTTCAAAAATCTTTTCATTTTAGTTTCTCCTTTAATTAATTTTATCTAAAAGTTTTTCGATTTCAGCTTTACTGCTCCCTTACATACTGTCCGCCCATAAGGTCGAGGGTAGCAACGCCATCCTCGTAAGTGAAAAAAATAGGGGTTTGCATGAAGAACCATCTATCTTCATAACGAGTCAGCAGTTGACCTACAGGTGGCATAAAGGGGGTTATTTGGGCAAGGGTTGCTCTACCAAATCCATCCAAAGCCACAATCCACTGCCCCGCAAGAGGGCTTGCTTCATTTTCTACTTGTGGCACAAAATTGTAGAAACCTAGAAAACGTGAAAAATACTCTGGAGCAATTTGTTCTTCAATCATAGCTTGCCAAGCTTCTATGTCATCAATCCTTTGGGCAGGGATAACCGCACCAAGGGCAGATGCAATAAATACACTTATAGCTTGTTCTTCCATCATCATAAATGAATATCTGCTATTTGGAATTGCTTCACCATAAATAATCCCAAAAGTGCCATCGGACATACGCTTAATATGAGAAACCTCGTCACCGCTGGAGATGGTTATCACGCCATCTGCCAAGCCCACATACCAAAAGCCCAGAGGTCCAAAGTCGTAAAGACCACCAAATTCCTCGATAAATTCTACTAATTCTTCGTCAGACATTGGGTGAGGCGTGGCTTCTGGGTCATATAGGGCTGGAGTATCTGAGACCTCTGCTTGCATTTCGGCAATAATAGCATCAATGTCCATTCCTGTTTTTTCGATAACAGCCATCTCCAAAATTGCGGCAGTCACGGGCGTTGCCACAAACGTACCCGCATGGGTGTTGGTGGACACAAATACGCCAATTTGACTGTCCGTGTCGAAAAGCATATCTGTAAAATAGTGATAAATACCACCAGCATGCCCAGCTATGCTAATTCCTATTGCCATGGTCGCTCCCAAAAACCCTAAGCCATAATGGTTAAAGCCTGTACCACTCATATCCACGTGGTCGGTGTGGCTTTGCAACATATAGTTGATTGTGCCTTGTGTTAGTAATCTACTATCACCACCTAAAAAGTCGTGCATAAATACTGCCATGTCATGCGCACTGGAAAACATACCAGCAGCACCTAATTGCCCAATATGATAAAAAGTACCTTGTTGTCCATCATTATTATAACCCATAGCCACATTGTTAAGAGGGTTTGGCATTTCAAAAGTGGAGCGGTTCATGCCCACAGATTGAAAGATATTCTCGTCAGTAAATTGCACAAAACCTTCAAAATAATTGTCATGTCCCGTTACACGTGCAACCAAAATACTAAGTAATGTCCAACCCAAATTTGCGTATTCATAAGCAGTGCCTTCTTCAAAGCTCATCTCACGTACGGGCAAACGCTCTAAAATATCATTCATGCCACTCTGAATGTGGGTGTCACCCACAGCATAAAAAGCCAAGGAGTAATCCATCATAATTCCCGATGTGTTGCTTAAAAGCATACGTACAGTTATATTATCCGAATTGCCCCCATGTATAAAACTTGGCAACATAGAAAATTCTGGCACATAGTAGACAAAAGGTGTGTCAAGGTCAATTAGACCTTGCTCCACTAATTGCATTATGGCAATCGCAGTAAACGGCTTGGATGTGGAGGCGATTTGAAACAAAGTATGCTCATCCACACGATGCCCTTGCACGCTGTCAGCATAACCAAAGCCCTGCGTCCATGTGAAGCCCGTTTCTGCATCAACAACAGCGATGGTCATGCCCATAATGCCACCTTCTGTGGTAGACTGCAAGCCCAACACGGTTGCAAGTTCGATGGTTTGGGCGAATGGTTCGCTAATTTCTTCTGTACCAGCATCCCCAAGCATCAACCCAATATCATCAGCAGAGATGAAGGACAAACTATCCACAATTACAACGGGGGTGGATAAAGTTACGTCAGTTCCGTTATGTTGGGCAGTGGGTGCGTTTGGGGTAAACACCCATTCACCACCGCCATAGGAAACAAAAATCTGCCCGTCATACCAATCAACCACAGCACCAGCCGTTTCAAGGGTTTGGCGTAGGGGCAAATTGGCAGTTTGGGCAAATGCCATAACCCCGCCAGCAACAACCATGACAGCCATCAATCCAACTGCCGTCAACTTCTTCAAAAATCTTTTCATATTCATTTCTCCTTTGTTTTTTCTAACACTTATATTGTAACATATTCCTATTTTTAGTCAATCCCCCTATATGTTGAAGACCACCCTTAAACATATACGCAGGTTACTCTAAAAAGTCTGCAAAGTTATATAAAAATCTCTAGCCCCACATATCTGTATAATTCTAAAAAAATCCCAGCCATGTTGGACTGGGATTTTGAGCATTATCTCTTAGAGAATTGAGGAGCACGACGAGCCTTTTTAAGACCGTACTTTTTACGCTCTTTCATTCTTGGGTCACGGGTCAAATAGCCCGCTTTTTTAAGGGTCGGACGCAATTCTGCATCTGCTTCTAGCAACGCTCTGGTAATACCATGGCGAATTGCACCAGCTTGACCAGTAAAACCGCCACCATGGACATTTACCTTAACGTCAAACTTGGCTGTTAGCCCAGTAAGCTCTAGGGGTTGCTTAACAATGATTTTCAAAGTTTCAAGACCGAAGTAATCATCCATATCACGCTTGTTGATTGTGATTTTGCCATTACCTGGCATAATATAAACTCTGGCAACGGAGGACTTTCTGCGTCCTGTGCCGTAATATCTAGCTTGAGCCATAACGCTACCTCCTAATATTTAATGCCTTTGGAGCAGAACTCCAAAACTTGTGGTTTTTGTGCATGGTTTTGATGCTCCGTACCAGCATAAACATGCAGACGACGGAACATTTTTCTGCCAATTACAGTTTTCGGAAGCATACCCTTAACTGCAAGGGAAAACACGTCCGTTGGCTTTTTGGTAAGCATGGTTTTGATTGGGATATGCTTTTGCCCACCCATGTAACCAGTGTGACGAAAATACTCTTTTTGGTCCATTTTTTTGCCACTCAAATGCACTTTTTCTGCATTGATGACAATTACATGGTCGCCAGTGTCGGCGTGGGGTTGGTAGGTTGGCTTGTGTTTGCCACGTAGCACCTTTGCAACCTCTGTGGCAAGACGACCAAGGGTTTTGCCCTCTGCATCCACCACATACCACTGCCGCTTAATGTCTGCTGGCTTGGTAATTGTTGTTTGTCGCATTTCGACTTCCTCCGTTAATTGAAAATACTCTCAGACAATTGTGTTGTCTGTTGGTAGTTATTAGCCTGTGTCGGCTCTCCTGCGGAGCGACTTGCGGCCACCAAATTCAGATTATACCATGCTTGTAACCCGCTGTCAACCCCAAATTCACAAAAATGATGTATTATTTTTAGAAACTCCACACTAGCCTGGTAGGGGCGGGCATTGCCCGTCCCACTTACGCATACGATACCATAAAATCCCAAAGAAAGGTGCCAACAGAAATGGGACGGGCAATGCCCGCCCCTACCAGTGTATGGCACCCTATTTTTTAGCTACGGAAAACCTCCACAAACTTGTCCGAGTTTTCAATGAAAACCGCTTCCATTTCATGTCCATCAAAGCTTACCTCTATATCCGAGACAAATGATACACAAGTACCACAAGAAGCACTAACCTTTCTTGGCACAGGCATCATCTTGCTTTTTATATTTTGACCTTTTAGAAAATCGCAAAAAACAAAGGCATCATAATGGCTGAAAAACGTAGCAATGTAACTATTCATTTTTAGCCTTCATATGCAACTTATACTCATCGCCGTCTTTTTCGGTTTCAACAGCAAAACCTTGTTTTTCAGCAAAATCTTGGCAGTTTTCAAAAGCATTTTTACTATCCAAAAGCAAGGTCAACTCTTTTTCGGTTTTTAATGCTTGCTTCAGCATAATCAAGGGTTCTGGGCAGGAAATGCCACGTGCATCTAATGTCATAATTACTTGCTCCTTTCTTTTTTGTTGCTGATTATGTTGTAAAGGGCAATTGCTACAGCAACCACAGTAGCTATCACAAATGCTATAGGGGCGTTGTCCGTAACACCTGCACCAGATGATGCGATGGAGAAGTTATGAGCCACCACAGCACCAACCATCATACCAATAACGGTTATGGCAGAATCTGAATTACCACTGCCAGCCAAAACAAGCTGACGGAAGGGGCAACCACCAATAAGCACCGACACAAAACCTACTAAGGCAAGACCCAAAAAGTTCCAAATCCCATCCGTATGGGCAAATGGTGCAGACTCCATCCCTAAGCTAAAGTGACCGAAAATTAGGTTGTATCCCACAAGCACCAGCATCAAAACACCAAACATGGCAAGCATACCAAAGCTCTTGAAAAAGATGCTGTCTCTAATTACTGCCACGGTACAAATTCGACTGACAAAAGCAATGCCACCAACCAACATTCCACCTATAAGCGAAACAATAATCGGTGCATGGAAGGATGCAAAACCTTGCTCTGAAAAGTTAAGAATTGCAGGGAAAAACACCAAAGCTACCAACAACAAAATCCCTATAGCAGGAAACACAAAACCATCAGATTTTTTTGTGGTATATGCACGCCCTAGAGAAAAACCCTTGTTTAGGGCAAACATGCCAGCTACAACACCACCAGCAAAACCAAACAAGCCAACCAAGGCGTTAAGGTCGCCCCTCGCCAGCCTTAGTAACATGGTGGTCGGACACCCGATGAAGATAAACGCACCAATCATCAAGCATATACCCAGAACAAACCTTGTTAACGGTGCAGAACCGCCTTTAACCACAAATTCTTTGCGAATTAATGAAATGACCAATACACCTAATATCAAACCAGGAATTTCTGGTCTTATGTACTGCCCGTTGGCAAAACCATGGAATCCCAGGGCCCCTGAGATGTCACGTAGAAATCAAGCCGTGCAAAACCCAAGGTTAAAAGGATTGCCCATTTGGGAAAGGACTGCCAGCACCAAACCAAAGGCTAGTCCAAAAATAGGTAACTTTAATTTTTTAGTCATATTTTTACCTCCAATGTATTATTTACTCACATTGTACAACATAAAAAAAGTCCTTGCAATATTTTTTATTGATAGGTATAATGTTTGTAATTAAAATCCTTAATAAAGTGGGGTTAGCTAATGAAAAAGGTTTATGTCGACAATGGTTCAACCTCTTTCCCGAAAGCACCAGGTGTATCCGATACCATTAAAGACTTTTTGGACAATGTGGGTTGCAATGTTGGCAGGGGCGGATATGAAGCTTCTTATGATGTCGCTAAGGAAGTATTTGTCACACGCAAACTTTTATGCGATTTATTCAATTTTAACAACCCAAGAAATGTGATTTTTACCCCTGGTATCACTTATTCTTTGAATATGATTTTACAGGGCTTTTTAAGGGGTGGCGACCACGTCATTACCACGTCAATGGAGCATAATGGGCTAATGCGTCCTTTGCACCAGCTTACAAGCACAGGGGTTAGTTATGATGTTGCGGGGTGCAATCCTAACGGCTCTCTCGACCCCGAAGAAGTGGAAAAGCTGATAAAACCAAATACGAAAGCCGTAGTGATGATACACGCTTCCAATGTGTGTGGCACAATTTTGCCTATAGATGACATTGGGGAAATTTGTAAAAATCATGGCATTAAGTTTATTGTGGATTCTGCACAGACAGCTGGTGTTTTAAGTATTGATATGACAAATATTGATGCACTTGCTTTCACTGCACACAAGGGCTTGCTTGCCACGCAGGGCTTAGGTGGCTTCATCATAAAAAACGATTTCGCTGATATGCTGGTCCCTGTCATAACAGGCGGAACAGGAAGTGCATCCCACGAAATTGACCAACCCAACTTCTTGCCTGACAAATTCGAATCTGGAACAATGAACATCCCCGCTATCATAGGACTGAAAAAATCTTTAGAATATATAAAATCCATGGGCGTTAAAGCAATTTATGAAAAAGAGATGCTACTAACCGAAAGATTTCTATCAAATGTCAGCGAGATTGAGGGTGTTGAAATTGTTGGAAAAAAGGATACTTTGAACAGGATTGCCGTTGTGTCCCTAAACTTCCAAAACAAAGATAATGCAGAGGTTTCCGCTAAGCTTGATAGCGACTTTGGCATAATGACAAGATGTGGTCTGCACTGCTCCCCAACCTCCCACAAAACCTTGGGAACATACCCTTACGGAACGGTGCGGTTTTCTTTCGGGCATTTTAATACCCTTGATGAAGTTGAATATATCATCAAGGGTATTAGAGCTTGTATTTAAGGGTTTCGGATTACATTAAGCACCGTTTCTAAAGCATCTATACCATAATTGTTAAAAATATGGGGTTGTGTCACAAATTTGTCAAGGCACGACCCTAAGGGAAGTGGTCACTTAAAAAGTTCACAAAATAATCAAAGTTCTCTAAAAATTCTTCACGTCTGCAATCTTCTTGGAGGTATTCGGTTTCTTAAACAGTCGCTTCATAAGCTCCCCCACAAGCTGATAACAATGCGATTGATGTTGCCTAAAGCAAACCCGTAGGCAATCCTTTTTATCTTAAAGATAACCAAAACAAATACTCCTCCAAAACCAAGTCGTTTTCAAACATAACAGTTGCGTGATACTCGCTTACATAACGGAAATGCCACGGCTCGTAAATTATGTTGGTTATGTGTTGCTTGTAATAGGGGTAACGCAAGACAAAACCAAAACGATGGGCATTTTCGACAAGCCACAACCCTTCGTCCGTCTGCCCAAAGGCTTCTGTTAGGGTGTATGTACCACGGACAGCCAAATCCACCGCAAGTCCAAGGTTATGTTCGCTTGTGCCTGGGTATGCTACCACACGACGGGCGGCTTCAAAAGCCTGCTCCTGCGTGTCGCCAGCGTCCAGCCGTCTTTGTACTTGGTTGTTAAAAAGCCAGCGTTGATGGGAGATGCCACGGTAAGCGGACAGCACAACGATGTTCAAGTCAAGCTCTCCAGCATAGTCTATCATGGCAAACAAGGCATCCGTTGCCCTTGCATCAAAATATCTTTGTCCTATGTACGCAAGTTCTATTTCAAAATCATCATCCATTACATTATAACGGTTTACCAGCTTCAGATACCAAGGTAAAATTGAGTTATCTGCCACAAAGCCTTCTGGAAATTGGTTTTGTGTAAAAAAATCTTGGATTGTCTGGTGGGTGTACCTGTCATGCTCTTGTAAACCCCTTGCTTCACCAGCTTCTCCAACAACTACAGGTTGTGTGGGCGGTGGCAATTCTGGTAAAAGCACCGCCATAGCTGGGGCAGGTTCTGCCGCAAAAAATCCTGGGAAATCTGGTAAAAATAGCAATATAGCCACGGTCGCTACCAAAACAAGTCCCAAGGTAGAAAAAATTATCATTAGTTTTTTCATGGTTTACCTCTTATCCTCTTATCAACTTTTTGAACAAAAAGCGAATTGTAATTTTGTGTCCAAACAACATAATACATAACTGATATATTTTAGCAGAAATGAAAGCAATGGCGATGGTGTATACAATATTAAGTCCGATTATTAGCAGAACCTCCCACGTAGGCAGGATAACCGTGTTTAAGCGGGCTATCATGGCAAAGGGGGACACGAAAGGTACATAAGAAATAACATTTACAAAGGTTTCACTAATAAAAGTGGGATTGCCATGTATCATCAAACCCAGATAAAACGACCCCATTACCGCAAACATTGGCACGGTAGCAAGTGTAGCGGATTCTTGTGTGTCGCCCACGGTTGCCGCCATACCTGCATAAATAAACGACATACACACAAAAGCGATGACAAAAAACACCGCCAAATACACAAATGTTACCATAGGGTAGCCGTAAAATAGATACCCATCACCAAGCATTTCTTCAAGAGGATTGTTAAAACGACTTACAATAAAAATCGAGCTGATAAGAATTGCACCCGTGGTAAGTCCCACCAAAGCCGACGCAATCACTTTACCAAGCATAATTGCCGTGGGTGCAGCGGATGTAAATAACAATTCAACAATTTTTGAAGTCTTTTCCTTCATAACGCTTGCCATTATAGAGCCACCGCTGGACATAACAGCCATAAGGGTCAAAACCAGCAACACATTGCCAATCACCTGCCCAGCTGGTCCAATCCATTCAAAATCACCTGCCATCTCGCCATCTTCTTGCACCAAATCTACAATATGCCATTCTGACGTCACAGGCATATTTGCAACACCTGCCGACACCCCTCGTAAAAATGAGTTCATAAGCTGTATAGACGGCACAAAGTCATAATCGGTGGTTATAACATGATAGATGAGGTTGTCTGCAAAAATCACACCAAAAGCCGCTTGACCCGTGGTAATTGCCCCTTCTAATTCCGCATATGTAGTTGCTTCCCACTCAAATTGCGGAAAATATTCTGCAAGCAAACTAATATCCATATTTTGCATTGTAGTTTCGTCCAAAAACAAAGCAACACCATGGTTAATTGTATCGTCAGAACTAAAGAAGTCAATAATAGCAGGCAAAAAACTAAGTATTACCATTATCGCCAAATAAAACAAAATCGAAAACAAATACGCCTTACGGCGTACAACATTTAGATATTCAAATTGAATAACATGTTTAAGACCCTTCAACATTGTCTTCACACACCTTTTCTAAAAATATCTCAAGCAAACTTGGACGAAGAATCGATATGCTGTCAACACACATACCTTTTGCCTTGTACTCGTTAGCGATTGATGCCAAATCCCCGTCCGCTGGGGCTTGCACCTGATGACACTCACCATTTTCTGTCACCACCAGCACCTTATCACGGGGATAACTGTTTTTTATTTCATGTAAATTGCCAGTAAGCTTTACCACGCCATGCTTGATAATACACACATCTTGACAAAATTCCTCCACCTGTG
>Ga0123352_10006703_pt1 | contig 17689 bp, 14 predicted proteins | sample TergutLab28metaG_FD_89700 | JGI IMG/M metagenome (GOLD analysis project Ga0123352, IMG submission 89700) | Labiotermes labralis P1 segment gut microbial communities from Petit-Saut dam, French Guiana - Lab288 P1 | ecosystem: Host-associated > Arthropoda: Insects > Digestive system > Gut ... | reverse complement strand
ATATTGAGGCATATATTGCGCTGGTGCAAGGGGAAATACAAAAAGCGGATAATGCGGTTGGGGTAATAAAAAAGTGGACTTCCCCGGATGGCTGTAATGGCTGCAATGAAGAACAGTTAGATTATACCTTAAAAACAGCGGCAGAGTGCATTGGTACAACAAAGGACCGCATACGCAATTGGGAAAGGAATGGGCTGCTGGGTGAACGGTTCTCCAAATACCAACGGCGCATATATCAGACCGGTGATATAGAGCGTATGAAAATTATCTATATGCTATTAGAAACAGGTCATAGCATTATGGCAATAAATAAATTCTTTTCGGCACTGGCACAGAATAATCATAATGCCTTGCAAATTTTAATTGACCCAGATAAATATGACGACCTGTACACCATGCAGGACCGATGGCGGTCAGTATTAATGGCAGCCATGGCAAATGGTATGGCAATGCACGCACTCGTTAGTTAAACCTTACTAGTACACACCACTTTTAAATAGCTATATATGATTAAGCCCAAGGAAGCAACGCGGCAGTTTCCTTGGGCTTATTTTATTTGAAGGGATTTGATAGTAATGGGAAAACAAAGAGATGAGATTCAAAAATACAATGTAATCCAAAATATTGCCTTTACACTGGTCAATGTATGGCATTGGGACAAATCATTTTATCTTGGTTTTATCCCTAAGATATTTTTAAGTGTGCTGTTGCCCCTTGTCACCATTTATTTTCCTATGTTAATGATTGGCATGATAACAGGGCAAGCCCAACAAAGTGAGCTTTTGCTGTTTGTTGGGATATTTTGTGCGATGTTTGCTCTATTTGAATTAATATCCGTATTCAGCGATGCAAAAATCAATTCTATGCGTGATATCTTCCGCAGCCGATATGAGGAAATATGCGAATTAAAGCATAAAACAACGGACTATCAAAATACGGAGAACCCTAAAATAAACGAACTATACAATAGCGCAATGAGTAATACAGGGCAAGCAGAGGGCATGGTAGAGGCACTCAACCGCTTCTTTATTAACATACTGGGTATTATCGGCTTCGGCAGCATTATTATTATGCTAAACCCAATTATTCTACTAGTAATATCTTTATGCACCTTTGTGAATTTTCTACTGCTTAGAACCGCACGAGTGTACACAAGTAAAAATTGGCGAAAATGGGCTTCGCTAGAGCGCAAAATGCAATATTTTCGTGATGTCACCCATTCTTTTGAAAAAATAAAAGACATAAAAACATACCCCTTTCCCCGCTTAATTTACGCCTTGGTAGAAAAATGCCACAGGCAATTGCTCTTTTGGAGAAATAAAGAATGGAACAGGGAGTCGCTTCCTTCAATTGGTGGTGTGCTATTAGCACTATTGCGTAATGGGGTTGTCTACTATATTTTGCTTTCTCAGGTATTAAACGGCACCATTGATGTAGGATTGTTTGTATTTTATTTTGGCGCAGTTACAGGGTTCTCTGGGTGGCTAGACTCGCTTATGGGGCAATTTAGCGACATTTTGCGAATGTCTACGCAAATTAATTTCATACGGTCTTTTTTGGAAATTGGGGAGCAGTTTCACAAAGGTGCTTCCAAGAAGCAGCATACGGATGGTACGTGTGCTATTGAACTTAGCAATGTCTCTTTTGGCTACCCCGCCAGCGGCGGATATACGATTGAAAACATGAATATAAAAATTGAGAAAGGTGAAAAAATCGCATTAGTTGGGGCAAATGGCGCAGGCAAAACAACGCTTATAAAGTTAATTTGCGGCTTGTATTATCCAAATAATGGTGATGTGCGCATAAATGGGACCAGCGTAAAAGATATAAACATACACGAATATTATGATTATTTTTCAGTCGTATTTCAAGATTTCCATATTGTTCCTATTTCAATCGCGCAGTATGTATCGGGCAATGGTGTAGACATTGATCGGAAAAAAACCCAAAAATGCCTTGAACAAGCCGATTTATGGGAAAGGGTGCAAAAATGCAAAAAAGGTATGGACTCGTCTTTCTATAGAGAGATTGAAGAAGATGACCCAGGAATAGATTTTTCAGGGGGTGAACGACAGCGATTTCTCCTTGCCCGCGCCTTGTATAAGAACGCGCCTATTTTGATATTGGACGAACCCACTGCGGCACTCGACCCGATAGCAGAAAGCGCACTATACGAAAAATACGATGGGCTAACAAAGGATAAAACCTCCATTTACATTTCCCACCGGCTAACCTCTACCCGCTTCTGTGACCGCATTTTGTTAATGGAAAACGGAAAAATCATCGAAAGTGGAAGCCATAAGCAGTTAATGGCGCAAAAAGGAAAGTATTTTGAAATGTTTGAAGTGCAAAGCCATTATTACAAGGAGGAGAAGCAATGAGCATAATAAAAACAAACATAAGAGCAATAAAATGGGTTTCTATGCACTCGAAATGGTATTTTTATGTATTGATTTTCAGAAGTCTGGTAAACAACCTACTCCCATTTGTAAATATATTTATGTCTGCCCAAATTGTAGACGAAATTGCGACATATCGGCGTGTTGGTGAACTAGTTAACTTGGTGGTTATAACACTATTTTTAAACATAATCATTGGCTTGTTATCAGCATTAGGCACGCGATTAGACAAGTTTACTGTAGAGAAATTGAACCATGGCGGACTAATCGCCAGCCTTAGTAAAATACTGGACAGCGATTATGAGCGGATAGAAAATGGCGAAATAATGGGGGCTGGCTGGCATATTTGGCAAGCATCCCGGATAAATGGTTTAGGCTTAGATGCGATGCTGCGGTCTTGCAAGTCATTTGCAGATAACATAATAAACATTATTTTTGCTGTTTTTGGGCTGTCGTCAATTATATTTTTTAACAATCAAATAAGAGGCTTGGTGTGGCTATTTTTTCTCTTTGCTTTGGTTGTCTGTTTTGTAGTTATTTCTTTTAGAAACGCCAAAACTCTTACCAGTTTGGGCGAGGAAATAATGATGGAAGGTAAAAAGCAAAATATTATTTCAGATTTCTTTGGGCAAATTTCCTCATACCAAGCAGGGAAAGATTATCGAATTTATGACATGAAGAAAATAATCAGCGAATACAGGCAGAAAAAGTTAGATGTGATAAAGCAAGGCAACCGAAAGTATAGCGTAGGGCTGCGCAACACAAAAATTCCCGAAGTTGTTATCTCCGCTTCCATAAATTTTTCAATATACGCCTTTGTGGGTATAAACGCATTGGTGGGTGTTTTCGGCATTGGCAGCGTTGTTTTATATGTGGGATTTATACACCGGTTTGTGTCTGGGATAAAGGATATGGCGGCTAATTTGTCTATGTTTAGGATGAATGACATATTTTTGCGCAATTACTTAAATTACTACCAAGACAACAAAACTGTTTATCAGGGCACTTTGCCCATAGAAAAAGACGGTGTTTACGAAATTGAATTTCATAACGTGTCGTATAAATACGCTGGTGCTAACCATCATGCATTAAAGAATGTAAGCATTAAAATATCCCGAGGCAAAAAGATTGCGGTAGTGGGCATGAACGGAAGCGGCAAAACGACTATGATAAAACTCTTATGCCGGCTTTACGACCCAACGGAGGGCGTTATTACGCTTAATGGCATAGACATCCGTGAGTATGATTTCAATGATTATATGGAATTGTTTTCAGTTGTTTTCCAAGACTTCCAGCTCTTTTCATTCGGCCTAGGGCAAAACATATCAGCATCTGTGGAATATGACCCTAATAGAGCAGAGCAAAATTTAATAATGTCAGGGTTAGAAGAGCGGTTTAACAAAATGCCAAAGAAGCTGGAAACCCCTATCTACAAAGATTTTGAAGAAGACGGCGTTGAAATATCCGGCGGCGAAGCGCAGAAAATTGCCATGGCACGGGCATTATACAAAAATGCCCCCTTCATTATTTTAGATGAACCTACCGCGGCACTTGACCCCTTTGCTGAATTCGAAATTTATACAAGGTTTAATGAAATTGTGGGTACCAAAACTGCCGTTTACATTTCTCACCGGTTGTCATCATGTCGATTTTGCGATGACATTATTGTGTTTGATAATGGGGAGATTTTACAGCGTGGGAACCACGACACGTTGGTTCTTGATAGAGATGGGAAATATTTTGAGTTGTGGAATGCGCAAGCGCAGTATTATATTGAGTAGTGTTATGGTCACATGAACCGAAAACCACCCCCTGATGCTTGTAATTTCCAGCACTGCCACGTCGCGCCAAACCTTGCATTGCAGAAAAACGACTATAAAATAAAAAGGGGGTATTCACTTTAAGATGAATACAATGATACGATTTAAGTATCGTTTTTTTACTAAATGTACGCTTTTACGCACTGTCATGCTACAATCAATCTATGTGAGTTGCGTAGAAAATTTATATTATCGGAGGAAATATCAATGTCTGGAAAGCTAATTGAGAGTGCCATCAAAGAAAAACTTACTGGTGAGAAACAAAAGAACGCATTGGATTTTGTCGCCTCCATGCAGGAAAATGGTTTTTCATTTAATGGGTGGTCTGATGGTGATAGCGAAGGGTGGGACCCCACTTATAACGGCAAGGGTTTTGGTTGCGTACTTGTTCATGATGCACTTATGTTTTTCATAGGTCTGGCATGGGATTGTGGACGCAACAACATAGAAGTTGACGACGAGCTGAAAGAATTTGCTTGGTCGTCTATGACCGTTTGCCCACAATCGCCATGTGAACCTCCGTATTGTCAGGGCGAAAATCATAGCAAGAACCATTGGGAAATATTTGGAAAACAATATGAAAGCACATGTCATTCACCTTTGCAATTCATTGACCCTGATGCTAAAACATTGGATAACATATTGAAGTTGCTTTTAGCGACCAAGTAAATCAAAAATGTTATATGCGCAGAAAATAAGCATTAAAAAAACAAGAACCGTAACACGAAACTGCCACAATCGTGTAAAGGTTCATGTTTCGTGTTCGAGAACGGCAGAAGAGTGCAAATAAAACATGGTATTTTTCTTGATGAGCCTTGTTTTTTAGGGAAATTTCGATTGGAATTAAGTTCCGTAAACTCAGGAAGCTTTGAAATTAAGCGTTTCGAATCTTCCTGCAATTGTATCCAAGTCACCGTAAACACGGGGGTTTTTACTGCGGCTTTGATACAAGATTATATCAAAGTCCTCGTAAAAACCGGGCTGTCACGTTAAGCGAATACAATTGAATAAAATGCAAAAATGCCTCCCATCAAGTCTGATGGTTGGCATTTTTACATTGGGGCAATTCATAAAAATGAATAAATATGCATAAAAATGCTTAACGTGACAGCCCCAAGAAAAAATTATATTGCCGCTACAGGATGCATTTCAATATACCCTCGCCACCCCATTGGCGCAAATTGCATTTTAGGCGCAATGTCATATGCGTATTTGTAACCATATACCTCGGGGTTAAATTCTTTTATACGTTCCATGCACGCGCCTACGGCTTTACCAAACTGTTCGTCGTCATATGGTTCGCCTTGGAATACCATTAGCTTACAAGGCGCAAGGTCAATGACGTCAAAGTCTTTTGGTATTTCGCCGGTGTAGTTGGCCGGAACTTCTACGCCTTGGGCATAGATGCCGGTGCCCGCAGGGCGCATGTTCTCCGGCAGCCATAGGCCTACAGGTTCATGTAAGGCTTCTTTTATGTTACATAGAATTGACCAGGGTGCGTCGGGAGATTCTTCTGGGCAATCAAACTCATCGCAGTACTCAAAATAATCTGATGCATTTTTGCTCCTGCGTAGAATAAGCTTACGTGCAGGGCGTTCCATAATTTGTACAAATACGATTGCTGTTTTTTCTTTCATTTTTAATTCCTCCAATTCTAATTTTCGCAACTTTTGGCGATCGAGAAAATGAAAAGGAATTTGCCATCCTTTTGGGCTTGGATAGCTTGTATATTTTTTTGGGGTTATACCAAAGGCATTGGCAAAAGCGCGGGTAAAACCTTCGTGGCTGTCAAAAACATAATCTAATGCCACATCCAGCACCTTTGGCGGCTCAGTTTTATTCCCACTTTCAGCATCACGCCTTAGGGTGCGCGCAGCATTAACCAGCCTTTCCTGGCGAATGTATTCAAATGGAGACAGGCCTGTTTCCTCCTTGAATAACCTGGATGCGTGATACTGGGAATACCCTGCGGCTCTGGCAATATCACTTGCGGTAATGGGTTTTTGCAAGTTTGCTTGTATATACGCTTGTATGTGTGATACCACCAAAGATGCCTCTTGTTTGTTCATCATCCTTCATCTCCTCGGGAATATAATATCGGAGTTAGGATCTAGTTTCTTGACTTAAACTGCTAAATGTTTGTAAAAGCTTTTTTACCTACAATTGCAGGACTGTCCTGTGTGCCCATTATGTTTGTACCATCGGCAACTGTAACGTCTTTATCGATTATGGCGTATTGTATTGTACAGTTTCTTCCTATTTTAGCGCCTTCAAGCAGAAGGGAGTTGTACGCAACAGAATTTTCTCCAAGATATACATTGCGGAATATGACACTATGGTTTGCATTGCCGTCAAGAATTGCACCGCTTCCTACCAGACAGTTAGATATGCGTGCCCCTCTGTTATATTTTGCAGGAGGTTCATCTTTTGGTTTTGTAAGAATGTGTGGGGCTTGCTCTATAAAACTTTTGCGTATGTCCATGTTTAAAAAGTCCATGTTGCAAGCATAGTAGGCGCTAATGCTGGAAAGGCTGCGCCAAAAGCCGCTAAAGCGATAGCCGTAGATTTTTAAACGTTTACGGTAACGAGAAAACAGCTCGCGCACTAGATCGTGCCGGTGTTCGTTTGCAAGTTCTTCAACTTTTTCAATCAAAAGGTCGCGAGAGATAACGTAAACCCCGGTGGATGCAAAGTTGGACTGGGGTTCTAGTGGTTTTTCTTCTATATCTATCAGGCGTTCGTTGGCGTCTAGCTCCATTACTCCGTACTGCTTAATGTTTTCACCTTCGGTGGGTATGCGGTAAGCTATGGTTACATCTGCTTCGTTTTTCTCGTGGTGTGCAAGGATATGTTTGTAATCCATTTTGTAAACGCAGTCGCCGGAGGTGATAATTACATACTTCTCCTTGCTGCGGCGTAAAAAAGATAGGTTTTGATAAATAGCGTCTGCCGTGCCTTGAAACCATAGGGAGTTATCGTTTGATAAAAAAGGCGAAAGTACAAATAAGCCGCCTTGCTTGCGCCCTAAATCCCACCACTTGGAGGATGATAGATGGTCGTGCAGGCTGCGGGAATTATATTGGGTCATAACCGCAACTTTGGTTATGCCGGAGTTTGTCATATTGCTAAGGGGAAAGTCTATTGCGCGATAGCAGCTGCCCACGGGTAGCGCAGACGTTGCGCGGTATTTTGTTAATAGGCCTAACCGTTCGTTTTTGCCGCCTGCTAAAATGATGCCTACTGCATTCATTCTATCACCTCGCTTACTTCAAATATGCTTTGCCCGCTTTCCAGTAGGCCGCCTTCCAGCGCACTGTTTTGATAATCTTTTGGGGCTGTTTTGCCAAATATTACGCAGTTTTTACCTATTTTAACATTGTCGGGTATTACACTGTTTTCGCCTATTACAGTAATTCCAGTGTTATAAATATGAGGCTTTTCTTCATTAGGTATGTTTTCACCTATGCCAATTTTTACATTTTCACCAATAGTGCAACCGATGTCTATTATACAGTGGTCTATGTGGACGTTCTTGCCAATGTAGCAGTCTCCCATTATTATGGAACCATTTACAATTGCGCCTTCTTCTATTATAACATTTGTACCTAGTACAGAATTATAAACGCTGCCTAACACTTCGCACCCTTCGGAAATTATGCAGCCCTGTACTTCTGCATTTTCACCTGTATACATGGGGGGCTGATGTTCTGAGTCAGTATATATTTTTTGAAAATCTTCGTATAGGTTGAAATCCGGCACGGTTTGAATTAAGTCCATATTTGCCGCCCAGTAGGAGTCTATTGTGCCAACATCTTTCCAATATCCTCTAAAGGGATAGGCAAACATACGCTTGTCGTCATTAAGCAGCATTGGTAAAACATGCATACCAAAGTCCGAGTTTTCGTGAATAAGATTATCTCTTTCTAATGCATCCCGCAAAATATCCCAGTTAAAAATGTAAATGCCCATGTTTGCAAAGTTGCTTTTTGGGTTGGCTGGTTTTTCTTCAAACTCGTAGATGCGTCCGTCTTCGTGGGTGTTCATAAGGCCGAAGCGGCTTGCTTCCTCCCAGGGAACCGTCAATGCGGCAATACTCACATCACATTTATTTTCCTTATGAAAATCCAGCATTTGGGAATAATCCATTTTATAAATATGGTCACCGGAGAGAATGAGCACATATTTGGGGTTGTATTGATCGATAAAATCTATATTATGGAAGATGGCATCGGCAGTACCCATATACCAGTCGCCTTGTTCGCTTTTCATATACGGCGCAAGCACAGTGACGCCTCCTACACGGCGATCTAAATCCCAAGGTGTGCCAATGCCTATATGCTGGTTAAGTTGCAAGGGCATATACTGGGTTAAAACGCCCACGGTGTCAACACCGGAATTAATGCAATTTGACATAGGAAAGTCAATTATGCGATACTTTCCACCAAAGGGAACGGCGGGTTTAGCCTTGTGCGCTGTGAGTACGCCTAAGCGGCTGCCCTGACCACCTGCCAACAGCATGGCAATCATTTCTTTTTTACGCAAATTAATCACCTCTTTGTGAATGTGGGTTTTTATGGTAAGGCTTGTGTATTTCTTACAATGCATCTTTCCGTTTATAGTAATTATTCCACTAAATAACCACGCCGTCAATATATATGTGAAAAAACATGCGCAAATTTTCACAAAGTTTTGCAGTGTGATAAAGAGAGGATTTTGGTTGAAGAAAATTCAGTTGGTTACTGTGAGTAACCAACTGAATTTAAAAGTGCGCGATCAGAATCCCATTACAATTAATAAAGGGGCAGTTTATATGAAAAAAATTAATCTAGGCAATGTTAGTAAAGTACATTTTATAGGCATTGGTGGTATTAGCATGAGCGGACTTGCAGAAGTGCTGAGCCGAGATGGTTACGAAGTCACAGGCTCTGATGATGTGAAATCCGCAATAACCGATCATTTGCAAAAAACCGGTATTACAGTTCATATTCCAAATAGGGCGGAGAATATTTCTAGTGAAATAGATTTGGTAGTGTACACGGCTGCGGTAAAGGAAAATAACCCCGAATATCGTGCCGCTGTTGCAAATGGCAAAATCTTAATAGAACGGGCGGCACTTTTGGGATTCATATTAAAAGGATATGACAACGCCATTTGTGTTGCCGGTACCCATGGTAAAACATCCACAACTTCACTAATGGCAGAAATTTTGATAGAGGCAGCGCTTGATCCCACCATTTCCATCGGCGGGCATATGGGGCGGGATGGAACAAATTACCGTGTTGGCGAGTCTTCATACTTTTTGCTAGAGTCTTGTGAGTATAGCAACAGTTTCCACCACTGGCATCCGCAAGTGGGCATCATTTTAAATGTAGAAGCAGATCACTTAGACTTTTTTGGCGATTTTGAAGGTGTTGTGCAGTCTTTTAAAAAATTTGCTCAAAACATTCGCCCAGGCGGTACGCTTGTTGTGCATGACAGCGTGCCAGAAGAAATAACGCAAAACCTGCCATGCAAAGTGGTAACCTTCGGTTTGCAACCGATGGGCAATTCGCACTTTTGGGCAAGTAATATAGAATTTAGCAGCCTTGGCTGCGCAAAGTTTGATGTTATGGCAGGGGCAGAAAAATTGACTACAATAACCCTGCCCATTCCGGGGCGATACAACATGTTAAACGCGCTAGCCGCCTTTGCGGCAGCATACAAACTTGGCATTGCCCCAAATGTGATTGCCTTGGCTGTTTCTAATACAAAAGGTGTAAAACGGCGTTTTGAATATAAGGGTATGTACAATGGCGCAACTATAATAGATGATTATGCCCATCATCCCACAGAAATTAAGGAATGTTTGGCGGCGGCAAAAAATAGTAGCGCCAAAAAAATAATTTGCTTATTCCAATCTCACACATATTCTCGTACTAAAAATTTGCTCAATGAATTTGCCGAATCTTTTGCAGATGCGGATGAAATTGTGGTTTTGCCAATTTTTGCGTCTCGTGAAACTTTTGACCCAACAATATCTTCCCTTGACCTGGTGGAAGGAATTAGACGCAATGGAAAAAATACTATTCACATGGATAATTTTGACGAAGCACGCAAATATTTACAAGAAAAACTTATGCCAAATGATATGTTAATAACTATGGGAGCAGGGGATGTCTATTTTGTTGGAGAGATGATACTTTCCACGTAGTTATCCACAGTGTCCACAGATTTGCTGTGGAATAATAAAAACAAACTTAAATAAAATTTTAGCCAATCATGGATTGCTGCAAAGCTTATAATCACAGGATTTGTTCAAAAAGATTCTGTGATTATGGGATTTTTAGTCGCAAAACTGTGTATAAAAAGTGCTTGACAAATTATATAAATGCTTGAACCTCGCAAAACTCAGGTCTTTTGCATGCGAAAAGTTATCCACAGTCTTATCCACATTTCCCACAGTTTTTGTTGAAAAGAAAAGGTATCAAAACGGATGAAAATGAGGTATGATATTGGACAAGAGGCGTGAAAAAATTAATTAATTCACCCATGGAAAGACACCAAAAATTGGGAGGAATTATGGCAAGCATAAAAATGAAATTAGGGTATACGCAGCAAGCAATGGAACTATCTTGTAATTTTATTGAACATTATATGACGAGTTGTCCACCGGTATACGCATTAATCTATATAATGGGTATGAAAAAATTAATGAATGGCGAGGGTATATCTATTACGGAGCTTGCCCAGCAGTTTAACATTACTGAAAGCGATGTGATGAATGCTTGGCGGCATTGGGAAAATGTAGGTATTGTAAAGCTGGAAGACCCTGATAAAAACATAGCCATAACATTTTATCAAGTACATGTACCAGAACATACACCAGAACAGGTGGCACAACCTATAAAACATACAGTTTCAGGCGGCCGACCTCAATATACTATTGACGAATTAACAGTGTATCGCAAGCAAAGCCGGGATGTTGCGCGCATGTTTGAGCGTGCGGAGCAAACATTAGGTAAATTGCTTTATTATAACGATCTTAGCATTATTTTTAGCTTTCACGATTGGCTGCGTCTCCCTATTGATGTTATTGAATATCTTTTGACCTATTGTGCAGAAAACGGCCATCGAAATCTGCGCTATATAGAAAAATGCGCACTAGACTGGGCAGATAATGGTGTGGACGACTTAGAGAAGGCATTAATTTATGTACAAGCATTTGATAAAAATTATCGTACTATTTTGCATTACATGGGTCAAACATCTGGCTATCCGACCCCCAGCCACCGCAAGTATATAGATAAATGGATTGAAACATGGAAAATGCCTCTAGACCTTGTGATGGAAGCTTGTGATAGGTCTGTGGCGGCAATTGATAAGCCTACATTTGCCTATGTTAATAAAATTTTGTCTGAATGGGATAAAAAAGATGTGCGGGATATTGAAGGTGTTAAAGCACTTGATGCAGAATTTGCAAAAAGCAAGGAGGCGTCAACCACTGTATCTCCCGCAATTGTGTCTATTGATAAAAAAGTGGCAACACCAAAAGTGAATCGTTTTGTGAATTTTACGCAGCGGGAACATGATTACGCTAAACTTGAACAATTAGAGCGGGCATATTTGGAGCAAAAACTTAAATGATTACTTACAAATCGGTGTATAGAGAAGTAATGAAAGGCTATGAGCGGGCGCGTGACGATGCATTATCTTTGCTTGAGAAGCGTAAGGAAGAAGTGTATTGTAATATTCCTGAAATAGCGGTAATGGATAAGCAGCTTGCAAAATTGGGAATTAGCCTTGCAAAATTAGCACTTGCCGGAGATATAGACGGAATGAAAAACGCCCGGGCTGAGGCTGCGCATTTAAATGAGAACCGCCGCATATTGCTTAGCAGCAGTGTTGGTGAGAATTATTTAACGGCAGTGTATCGTTGTAATATTTGTGAAGATACCGGATTTGTGCAAAATGTGCGGTGCAAATGTTTAAAGCAGAGGCTGGTAGATGAACACTATTCACTGTCTAACATGAAAGAAGCCTTGAGGGAAGAAAACTTTGACACATACGATTTGCGATTGTTTAGTGAGGAAATTATTGCGTCTGAAGGATTGTCTCAACATGCAAACATGCAGACGGTTTATCGTTTGGCGACTCAATTTGTTTCAAACTTTGATACGGAGTTTAGCAATTTGCTTTTACATGGTGCACCAGGGCTAGGTAAAACCTTTGTTTGTCATTCCATCGCCAAAGATTTGCTTGATACTGGACGCACGGTGCTGTATCAAACGGTACCAAGGCTTTGTAAAGTTTTGGAAGATTACCGCTTTAACCGGGAATCGATGACTGACCCGGATGAAATGCTTGCCGCAATAGATGAGGTAGACCTGCTTGTGCTGGACGACTTAGGGGCAGAAATGTCTACAATAGTTACATCTGCGGCTATTTTTGATGTGATTAATCAACGGCTTTTATCCCGAAAACATACGGTTATTTCTACAAATTTATCGCCGGATCAGTTAATATCTCAGTATTCTGAACGCATTATTTCAAGATTTTTTGGCAATTATCAACTTATAAAATTTTTTGGTGAAGATATAAGAATGAAGAAGAAATACGGTGGGGTGCGTATATCTTAGTAAAGAGATAATGTAAAAGAGGAGAGTCTATATGCAAAACGAAAAAATTAAAATACTCAAAATGCTTGAAAGCGGCCAAATATCTGCGGATGAAGCCGCCAGATTATTGCAAGCTGCAGATGGCAGCAGCACAACTGCGCATACGCCGCCACCAACCACACCACCGCCAAAATCAACATATGAAGGTTATGCCAGTAATAACAATAGTGGTAGAGGGCCCTCGTCGTCTTCTGTGCCGCCTTCGCAAACCTTGGAAGATCTTGGCCGCAAGTTTGAAACCTTTGCTAGGGATATGGCTCCGAAGGTGCAAAAATTTGCAGAAAGTGCGGTTAGTGCAATTGTTGGCGTGACAGACAAAGTTTCTGATACGTTTACTTCAGCTTCATCTGGTACATTTGGTGGACCATCGGCCCCGCCTTCACCTGGTCAAACTCATCATCGGCCGGAACCTGTGCGCCCGAAAGCGTCACCTTCGGGCACAACGGTAACAGAAATCGACCAGTTTATAGAAGCCGGAGCCCATAACGAATTAAGCATTTCAGGTTTAAATGGCGAAGTGCGTATTAAGGGTTATAATGGGGACAAAATAACAGCTCGCCTAACATACCGTGCAAAACGTGCAGGTGCGCCCATCGAATTTATAAAACTTGGAGGCAAATACTTTTTAAATTACGAGGCGGATGATTTTCATCAAGTTTCTATGGATGCATATGTGCCGGAACAAGCATTTGGTATTATAAAAATAGATGCAATTAACTGTGTGGTTGATTGTTCATCTTTGACGGCAAATGATATGCGTATTGTAAATGCAAATGGGAGTTTGAGCCTTTCTTCTCTTTCCGCAAATACATTAACGGCAGAAAATAGCAGTGGGCGTTTCTCTATTTCAAATATTGCGGCAACAACTGCCACGATAGAAAATATTAATGGACAAATAGAATGTGCAGAACTTGATATCGCAAATTTAAAACTTACAAATTACAACAGTCCTGTTTCTGTTATTATGTCAAACTTTGCCCGCCATACTGATTATTTATGGAGTATTGAAACGGGCAATGCAAAGCTTACAATGAACATGCCGACACTGCCAAACCTGGGTTATCACATAAAGGCGCATACATCTATGGGTGACATAAGGGTAGGGCTTACCGGGCTGCAATTTTTAATAAATGAGCCATCACTTGTAGAGGCCAGAAGTGTGGCCTTTGACGCAAGTGCAAAACGCTTAAAACTTGCGGCTGAGACTTCTAATGCGCCGCTTACAATAAGTTAATATAACGAAGGGTGAATATTTAATGTTATTAGTTAATACGGATTTTATACCAGGGAAAGAGTTTGATGTTTTAGGCTTAGTTTCTGGTGTAGGGGTGCCGCCAATTAAAGTACGATTTACCACAAAAGGGTGGGGCGAAGTAATCGAAGAGGGCGTAGAGCGTGCGAACCAAAGTATGATAGAAAAGGCAGCCCAAATGGGTGCCAACGCAATTATTCGGGTGTTTTATGATAAAGAATCTTCGGATACCGGTGTTCAAGTTTTGGTTTGGGGTACGGCAGTTCGTATTAAATAGACTTTTAGGTGCCGCAAAATGTTTTGTATGCACATGAGTTTATAGGCGGGGTTGAATATTCTTCCTGTTCAGGGGTATATGCATATGGTTTTTTTAAGACGTGAAGCAGATTTTCTGCTACGGTTAAATCGCCTTGTTCGGCAGCGGACAAGGCTTTTTCTATTTGGTGGTTTCTTGGAATTATGGCTGGGTTGTGAGGCCGCCTTGTTGGGTGCTTTGCTTGTAGGCGTTCATTCCATTGATGTAAATTAGTGTCTGTGCGCCCTAAAGTTAAGTTGCGAAATGTGTTTGTGTAATCTGCATTTGTACGCTGCATTATTTGTAAAAGGTCGGTGATTAGACGCTCGTCATCGTGTGCTTCCTGTGTGAGGCCGAGTTTTGCTCTCATTCCTGCAAGCCAATTGTTTTTGTATAAATTTGTAAAATTTGCAACTTCTGTTTGGGCAAGTTCTATGGCTTTATTTTTATTGTCATGGAGGAGGGGTAGGAGTGTTTCTGCAAAGCGTGCCAAGTTCCATGCGGCCATTTGGGGTTGATTTTTGTAGGCGTAGCGCCCATATTCGTCTATGGAACTAAAAACTGTATCTGGGTTATAGGTATCCATAAATGCGCAGGGGCCATAGTCAATTGTCTCGCCGCTAACGGCCATGTTGTCTGTGTTCATTACGCCGTGGATAAAGCCTATTAGCTGCCATTTTGCAATTAATGAAGCTTGCCGTTTAATGACTTCTCTTAAAAATTCTACATATGTTTCTGCTTTGGGGAAATGCCGTGCCATTGTGTAGTTGGCCAAAGTGCGCACATCGTTTGCTGTGCCGTAGTTGGCGGCGTATTCAAATGTACCTACCCTAATGTGACTATTTGCGACTCGCGTTAAAATTGCCCCTTGAAGTTTTCTTTCTCGCTGCACAATTTCACCGGTTGCAACAACAGCCAGGCTTCTGGTTGTTGGAATTCCCAGTGCGTACATCGCTTCACTCATTATATATTCCCGCAGCATGGGGCCCAGTGCCGCGCGGCCGTCTCCACCTCTGGAGTAGGGGGTTTTTCCAGAGCCTTTGAGTTGGATGTCGACACGTTTGCCAGTTGGTGTAATGTGCTCGCCAATAAGAATTGCACGGCCGTCCCCCAGTTTTGTAAAATGCCCGAATTGGTGTCCTGCATATGCTTGGGCAATGGGTTGTGCGTTAGGGGGTGTTGCATTGCCTGCAAGGGTTTGCAGTTCATAGGGCACGTTTAAAGATTCGGCCAATGGGTGGTTGAAAATGATTAGTTTTGGGGCAGATATGGGAATTGGATTTTGTTCTGTAAAAAATATATTTGGCAGCTTGGCATAGCTGTTGTCGAAATTCCATTTTGGGTTTTGCAATTTTAGTACCTCCATTTAAATGGGGCTCTGCCCCAGGTTGCATGGGCGAGCAGCAAATGTGCATTTGCATTTGCGACCAGCCCAAACCCCGCCGCTCCGCAGGGAGTAAATCCCTGCTACGCTTCCTCACTGCGTTGCGGGTGTGCGCTGTGCGCACAAATAGTTTTCGCAAGTGATGTTAGATTGTTTGATGCTATAGTATCTGCGTATTCTAGAGTTTTATGCTAAATGTATTGTTTTCGGTAAATAAAGCCACGATAGTAGGAGTAAAGGTGGTTGTTCAAGAATGACTAATATGTTGGAAATTTTGTTGCGGGTTTCATTAGGCTTTGCAATACTGTTAATTTTGGTAAGAATTATTGGGAATAAACAGCTGGGGCAGCTTAACGTATTTACCTATATTTCTGGAATAGTCATTGGCAGCATGGTAGGTGATATCATTTTGCATAGTGATATAAAGTTTTTTCCTTCTATGCTGGGGGTGGCTTTGTGGGTTGCACTTGCAATTTTAGTAGAACTTGCCGCTTTAAAAAGTATCAAGTTTAGAGAGGTATTTGATGGGCAGCCAATTATTCTTATTAAAAAAGGTGAAATTTTATATGGCGCATTAAAAAAGGAACGCTTAAACATTGACGATTTAACGATGATGCTGCGTACCAATAATGTGTTTTCTGTAGCAGATGTTGATTATGCTATTTTGGAGCCAAATGGGGATTTGAGCGTGCTAAAAAAGCAGGCTAAGCGAGATATTGCCGAGCAGAAGTATATCCCGACAATTGTTATTTTTGAAGGGAAGGTTATTGCAAAAAATTTAAAAGAATTGAACTTGACTCAAAACTGGTTGGATAGTGTGTTGGGTAAGTTGGGCATTAGAGATAAGCTGGATATCCTGTATGCGGAAATACAGGAAGATGGGCAGTTATATGTAAAAACATGTGCTGATAAGAAATAGAAAACCAATCAAGGGATTTCAAGCTGTATTATTTGTTTGGATACAGAAATATACCCTGTTTTATGGTTATGTTATAATTGATTTGATGTATTCGCTGCGAAAGGGGATGCTAGACTAGTGTCAAATATTATTAATATCGCCGGGGTACAAATTCATCTAAAAAAGCCGTTTGATTTGGATTTTATACATCAATATGGTACTGTTTTTAAGGTGGTAAATTATAGGGAAGATGCAGGAAACCTATGTTTTGGCGTAGAAAATAAAGACGGAAAATATTTTGTTAAATTTGCAGGTGCGCCAAACGCGAAGTTTGAGTCATGTGCAACGGATGATGCCATTAGGTGGTTAAAAGAAGCGAAGCAGGTATATCAAGACCTGGATCATGAATGCTTGATTAAACTTGTTAAAGGTGAAGAAATTGGCGGAGGATATGCGAATGTTTTTGAATGGGTTGATGCAGAATGTATTGGCTATCCATGTCCTGCTACACGCAAGAGATTTTTGAATTTACCTACCCAAACAAAAATTAAGGCGTTTAATGATATCGTCACTTTTCATGCACATGTTGCGGAGCGAGGTTACGTTGCCATTGATTTTTATGCTGACCAAATGCTGTATGATTTTGAAAAGGATAAAATAATAATCTGTGATATTGACTTTTATCAAAAATCGCCTTATTACGGTGATAAGGGCATGTGGGGTTCGGAGAATTTTGTTTCACCGGAAGAGCGTGTTCCCGATTTGCGGATTGACGAAGTAACAATGGTGTATACAATGGGTGCGACAGCGTTTTCCATATTTGCAGATTATGACCGTTCATACGAAAAATGGACCATGGGGAAACCGTTGTATGATGTAGTGAAGAAAGCTGTGTGTGATGACAGGGGTAGGCGTCAGCAATCAATACGCCAGTTTATGCATGAATGGCAATTAAATAGTGTTGTATGATATAAACGGTGTTTTCTT
>Ga0123352_10006702_pt1 | contig 17690 bp, 8 predicted proteins | sample TergutLab28metaG_FD_89700 | JGI IMG/M metagenome (GOLD analysis project Ga0123352, IMG submission 89700) | Labiotermes labralis P1 segment gut microbial communities from Petit-Saut dam, French Guiana - Lab288 P1 | ecosystem: Host-associated > Arthropoda: Insects > Digestive system > Gut ... | reverse complement strand
TTTTTTTTTTTTTATAGTGGGTGAGTTCTTCTTTTTTCTCTTTTTTCTTTTTTTTTTTTTTTTTTTTTTTTTTAACTTTTGTAATAAAGGTGCCCGATGATGGTTCTGACGAACCAGAACATGCAGCACATTGTTTTGTATCGTTAAATTGTTATTTTGACGGCATACCTTGTTTGCACTTCACTTACGTCCAGTGTTTTCACTTTGTTTCGTGTTCCTGTAGACTTAGTGAAAATGGCAGATGATAGGTTAGAAATTCCTGAAGTACAACAACATTTAGGTCCATGATTTGACAGGTTTGGGGATTTTCCTACGGAACTGCGTCACTTCATCGGTACGTTGGCATAAATAGGGAGGAAATTACTTATTTTCAAGGCTGGAAAGTCACACTTTCTGACATGACTATCAAGCATAGAAGTTCAGCTGCACGCTAGTCCAACTCACCTGGTAGTCGTAAAGCCATTAACAGCTATATACCCCTGAAGAAACAGCACGCCTTACAGAATTAGCAGGGCCGTGATAACACATATCTCAAGTTGACCGTCGTATGTGACGTAGCAACCCAGAAAATTGTAATGAATACGGCAGCTATGAAGTTGACCGTCATACATTGTGTAGAAACTCAGAAAACTGTCATGAGTACGAAAGCATATCTTATTAATGACTTATACAGCTGATTAACGCGAACAATTTTTAAAGTCAACAGATCACGGAAAAAGAAATTTCAAAGTAATAGCATTACTTCAGTATTTATTGTTAGTAGTTAAGTGGTAAAGGAAAAGATAGGAAAATTTGGAAGACAGTAGACTGACCTATTTTGATTACTCCCCTGTATTAGCCTATAGGTTTAGACATAAATGAAATGTGTCTAGAATTCGAGTCTACGACAGAGAACATCACAGAAATAGGGAAGTGTATCCAGGTGGCTGGTTACACAAACTCTGTGGTAGGATCCTAAGTTGTGCATGCAATGAGCGTTGATTGCCCAGTTTCATCTATACCCTTACTTCGCAAAACACTTTCAGTTTCAATGTAACTTGTCTTTTTGTCCCCTTATGTAAGAGTGTGTAATGTGCGTTATAAAAAGCAGAAACATTCACCTGAATAATAAATTTCTGATCACCTTGAACATTAAGTATACACTTGAGGCCATACATCTTAGGAAACATTAGATAACTAATGCATCTTCTGTATTAACTTTTTACTTGTTTGACTACTTACTTATTTACGTAATTATTTACTTGCCTACAAGTAAATAATTTTTTTTTAACAATTTAACGAAGCTGTAAGAACATTAAATAAATGCACTGTAGTGTAAATGGAAGTTACATGCTGTAAACTAAATATCCAGCAGAAGAAAGTCACCACATCCTACACTTCCTAGCTGTGAGAACGCTCAACATTTCTTAAAAATGAAACCCAACATTCATTTCTGTGTGGCTTTGAAGATGGTGTATTTGTTCCGAAACCATTTCTTATTTTTGGACTTTATCCATTGTTGACATATACTTAAAACACAACGTTTCGGAAGCACAGCCGGCATAGAAAATGCTGGGTTTCAGTTATAAGTCAGCAACGGATGAAGTCCAAAAACAGGAGATCATTTTGGAAAACAACACATTGTGTGAGTGGTACTGCGTGTATCAGTAAGTGTCGGCCGTAATCTTCGGTAAGAACAACGTAAATTGAAGCAGAAATGTTGTGTATTAAAATTGCTTCCGATTAAATACTCGGCGGTTAAATATTGGCAACGTACAGCTGTGGTGGGGATGACCTACTGTTCATAACCGCATGTCCTGGTCTTCCAGAAATGTCTCCACAATGCTGTCTTGGACGACACGTGTTGCGCTTTTGCCTTGTTGAACTTGCGCCACTCTGTTGGTGCCGGTTTTAGCGTTACACACAGGCCCGTAGCAAGGGGGTGCAAGTGCTTGTACTGCACTGAATGCACCCACTGGGAATTTGCAGAATATCAAAGACAAAGATGGTGACTAGCCCGCTAGAAACGTGCGACACCGTACCTAATCCACGTGCTGCCTCTTTTGAACCGCCGTGGTTTGGAACAACTCATTTTCAGAAATGTATTTACTCGTATATGACAGATGTTCCGTGCAGTGTTGTAGCGCACCTTATGCAATCAAAGTGCTGATTTTGTGTCCCCGACAAAGGCACTTTTACGCTCGTGCATGTATAATATATACACAGTATATGTGTAATAGAGCATTACATACGTATGTATCTATATCCACCCGCACTGGAAGCCGATGCACGCACTGTGCTCAGGGTCTGGCTACGGACATAGATACACGATCGATTTATGTTCTTACTGTAACTGCCACTTGCTGAGGTGAAGCAGGCAGTGTAATGTTTCCTTGCTTTAAATATGAGTAATATTTAACTTGCGTGTCTCTAACACTATACAAATGTTACACGTTTTTTGACATCTTAGTGTGTCGACTATTTAGCTATCGTCAGAATTCATAACGAAACATTTGTCGATGTTGTGCGAGATCAGTGTTTTCTGCCTTCTTACTTGACGTTATGAAATTGCAAGCGGTGATGTAAATTTGTTAGTTTGGTGCTTGGGTTTGGTATTCCCTAATGTGGGGAGTTATTTTATATTGAATTTGTTACGGTTTTCCTGTCCTGAGAGGTGACTTAAAAAGCACCGCCTTAAAATAGACCACAAAAAAATCTTCTTTTAACGGACGTAATTCACTTTCGTAGCATTGCTTTCAGTGCGATGTACGTAAGTCTTCTGGGATGTGACTACGTCATTGGCTGAGTGGCTACGGACGGCATTGGCTTCATTCTTTGAAGATCAATATGTTTCTTGGGGAACGTCTGGAGACACTCAACGATACAGCGTCACATCAAGGAAAAGTGTATAATCTCAGAAAGTAATAGTGCTGTAAATTAACTTCTGCATACTCCAGTCGTAAGCAGCCAATGACACTAGGTTCCGGAAAGAATTTGTGCCGTCGGCTGTGATTTAAAACTTTCCGCCGGTGTACAGAAACTATTACAATTCTTTTTTTTTTTTTGCTTACTTGCTGACTCAACAGCCTAATGGTCAACATAATAATAAGAATAAATTATTACCTGGCACGTAGATTATGTCATATCAGCAAAGAGGACTACAAGAGACAATAAATAACCCAGAAAATATATAAATTATACAAGAAAAGCACACATGACTTAAGCATCGTAACAGGTAACAAACTAGGAAGCCTACAGCAAACTAACACAACACAGGCAATGTACATATAAACGCAACACTGGGTCACGTTTACGTAATCATTGTTGCCGTGGAAGAGCAATAAGCATTACATATTCTGAGCTTGTGTTTGTAGCCTTAGTTGTCCAGAATGCAATGCGCATGCGCCCTATTGTATTGTCGTCTGTGGCCTGTATGGCTGTACCTTATTTTTCCACATTATCGCACAAACGGCACAATTTGTGTGGGGGGAGGGGGGAGTTATTGACCATAAATGTGTTTTTTCCCCTCTACAACTTTTTTTTTGGTAAAACATTTCTATACTATGAAGACTTCAGCGAGATATCATAAATGTACGTACGTCTTCATGTACAAGTACCCGTTATTCTTATCAGATTTAATGAAACTTGAATTTTCTCGACAAATTTACTAAAATTCTTCAAATATCAAATTTCATGAATATCCGAAGTGAAAGCCGACTTGTTCCATGCGGACGAGCAGACATAACGAAGCTAATAGTTGTTTTCGCAATTCTGCGAATAAATGGATACAACGAAGGTTCACCAATACATCTCTTGTGGTTAAATAAAAATTCTGACTAGGGTGAACAAATAACTTGCATTCTTATCCAGAGTCAAGAATAACTATTACTAACACGTGAGAGTAGACAGAAAATGAAAGATATACGATCTAAAGAAAGGTGTACTACTAACACCTAGAGTGTGTAGTAGACACAGTACCTACTGTATACAGTTCTAAATGACGCTGAATATGGTTTATTACACTTAGGATCATTTGTTTTCTGGAATTCGCCCATCATCTGGCATTCTAAAAAAACACGATGTTTCAGAAACTGAATCAGTTTCCGTGATCAGATGAAGGGGTGGGGAGGCACCTACTCAGTTGAGTGCGATAGGAAGAACTCTTCTCATCTCTGAACATCCCATAGTTAAATCCACCTCACTTTGAAGCTGTCGGTCGGTCCTTCTGTTTTGGCGTCGAGTCCCTGTTTGGGGCCGTATGCATATTGTAATTCTTAGGTGTCACCATAGTCATCATGGGACATCCTAAATTACTGACAGGATGGGTCCATCATCTATCAAAGTTGCGTTTCTTGTCAGTTGTGTACATTTACATATTCTGCACTTTTTATGTGTAAGCTATACGATGTACAGCAGGGATTCTCATACCACGGTCACAAGAGCTCTTGGATGGTCCTTGAACTCCAAAAATAACCAAAAGAACTTGATGCTTTAAGTGGTGTGTGGAGTAGTCCTACTGTTGGTGTTGCAAGACAAATGTGATTTAAGCCACAATGTTTGAGAACCATTGCCATAGAAGATGAATACAAGAAAAACAGAACATATAAACTAAATTTGAAAAGATAATGTGCCAAATCTTACCAGCGTTTCCTGTTACTTGCTAACCTCCTTACTGATCAGGGGAATCCATATCTGTGAACATTCCTAAGTAGGTTGACTGATTGGATTTGACATACATGCCACGCGAGCAAATTTCTTATATTTCAGCCACTGTATTGTAATATCAGTTTGCCAAATCCCAGGTTCTTAAGAATATTTGGCTAGTTTAGATTTTTTTTTAGAAGATACACTTTAAGACTGTACCAATGTTCATGGAGCTACACAGGTTGTGGCGTTTCTGTTTCATGAGCATAGTGTCTGCTATGTTCCCATGACACACTTTAGGAGCAATGTGCCATCTGTTGCACATCTCTTCCTAGTCTGAATGATCTCCTAAAGTTATATTTTGTTTTGAAGACAGTTCTAGTGTTTAAATGTCATTGGGTTTTGTCATGAAAATAAGGATTTTTTTTACAGTAGAGTTTTAGCAGTGGCCATGAAGACCTAAAGTCAAGAAAGAACCTAGTTTTAGCTTAATTTTCTGTCTTCTAGATCATCATGACCATTCCCACAACATTTACAAAAAGAAGAAGAAGAAGAAGAAGAAGAAGAAAGAAATTTGTTGTCTCCTCCCAATAAAACCTGATCTTAGACACAAATATGTAGCAGTTTTACTGACATAGGTCACCCATAGATTGAGAATACTCTGTCTAATGGGACCAAATGAGCAGATGGCTCCCCAAATCTTTACTTTAGGATGGAAATGGTTCCAGTTTCTGAAATGTTTTGTCTACTTATTGTATTTTTTGAACACTACAGGCTGGACGAAGTCCGTCATCCGAAATCTACATGATCACGGGCTAATCTCTTTAATTTAACCAAAATTCTTTTTTTTTTCCTTTAGTGAAAAAGATAAAAATATTTCTCTCCTCTATCACACATCAATGGGGGCATACTTCTTCACACAGAAACATAATTGAGTTTCATACTGAATTAAAAATGGATATTTTGTACATTATTGTCTTTATTGTATGGATTACTTCAGTATTTGGGTTTCCTGTTCTGTAGCATTATTGTTTCACTGATGGTTATTGGCAGTGTATAATAGCAGCAATATTTTCTTTTACAGTTTCAGCAGGTATTATCATGATAGAGTATGGTCTCATCCCAACCATACAGACTGGTTTCTACTGCGATGATCCCAAGATTTCATACAAATTCAGAGGTGACACCATTAACGGCACAGTATTACTCAGTTTTACGTTACTGGTTCCTTTACTTGGGGTAAGCTGAAATTCAGTCTTGGAAGATTCCAAGATACAGAAATCACATGTACCATAGAATTTTCCAGTACTTTAACCACCTAACAGCAACTGAACACCTCAACACCCCCAAGTTCTAATTCTTCCATTCTCTTACTGCCTACTTCTATCATTTATCTGTTTATTTTATTTTCAAGATGCAGGACTGCTCAATCAGTGTAGTGATAGGCTACTAGATAATTCATATGTAATTAACGTAAATACTGTGATCAGTTTTGTCATTAATAAAATTACTATATTAATGGGTAAATTTACACACAGTGTCATATAGTAACAATAACAGATACTAAAAAATAACATAATTTTGTTCCTCTTGAACCAGTATCTAATAGTAAGGGAATGCAATAGTTGAAGTGACCATGACAGCAATAAGGAGCCACAACTTATCATGACTAGCCTATGGGCTGGACAATTCAAGAATAGGAGTTGGATTTTAGACAGGAGCAAGAGAGTTTTGTCTACTCCAAAGTCTCCTGAATGGCTGTTGGGCCTACCCAGCCCCTATGTAATAGGTAACTAGGGCTCTATCCCAGGATAAAGCACATGAAACATGAAGCTGACAACTCACATTCATTGTGAAGACTAAGAATGTGTGGAGATATTCCTTCGCTCCACTGTATGTCTGCATGGTGTGATGCTTAAACGTAGAGAAGCAACTTTATGTTCACCCTTTACCTGTCACTCTTTAAAATTTTTCTTTCGTATCAACTGCAAATAGTCATTTTACCAGCAGACACTTTCATGGCAGTTTCCTGCATTTACTGTTAACTGATGTACTGTCAGTAACTGTATGTGGCATAACAGTGCTGTATATTACAAGTACAGCACTTAAGAGTAAATGGACAATGTATGGAACATGAATCAAAACACGGGAGTTACATCCCAGAAACACTTGACATGGTAAGACATTTAAACTGAATATCATGTGAGTCAATTGTAAAGAAGAGGAAAGACAAGGAATATATGAAAAATCAATTTAAAAAGTATGATTTTTAAAAGCAGCAAGTGAAAATAGTATGAAGAATGAAAATATGGTTGCGAAAGAGGGTAAATACGGTAAAAGCAAGCACAAATACTAGAAGTAAAGGTTAGGATGAACAAATAACAACTAGAGCAAATAATATTTGTGTAGACCGAGGAGATGCTCATAATGGAAGGAGTTGAGGAAAAATAGAGGTGGAAGGGAAAGTAAGGAAAAAAGAAAAGGACCTGAGAAGAAAAATACCATGCCCAAGGATTTGAAAGAAAAATATTTTAAAGAATCCTGGTAAGGGCCAGGTTAATGACCCTAATTCACTGTCTGTTCATACTAGGAGGCTCCACATGCTCCTTCAGAGAGTAGATGACAGGTTTCTGTGGCTTGCTTAGCAGAAGTAATCCTTCTAGTTCAGGTTTGTGCAGTGGAGATCAATCTCTGTTGCCTCCCTGATGATCTTGAATGGGCGCTAGTTCTGTCTTACCCCAAACACTTGTCCTTCTTATTCTGTATCACTGAATTATACTTTCCATATGGCTTACTTGCTTACCCTGACACTTAGGGCAGCAGGTTCCTCAGAAATGTCTGTATACATCTACCAGGCTACATAATATCACATACCAGAAGACAAATCTTCAACTTCAGCTGTGAACACTTCTGGTCTGACACAAGAATACAGATTTTTCCTATCATTACATGAAATATAACAACTTCAAGATGTGTTCAACAGAAAATAAATGTCATTCAGAGATCAGTGAAAGAGAATTGACACATGATGAAGAAACATCATAATGTTACTATATATACATACATACCGTTGCATCCTAACAAGAACTTTATTTACAAGGCTGCCATGATGTTACCTTCAATTTGGATATTCAAGCCAACCAAACTAGAAAGAATTAACACAATTTGAAGAATTTAAGACTCCCATGAAAGACTTTTTAACAAACAAATGTATATATGAGAAGTATTAGATATATACACTTTCATGCTACATCAGTTTGAGAAAAGTTTATAAAAGTTTATGAGATCTTGCAAATTTTTAAACGTTCCATGCACACATATTTTTGTTTTAAATCATTATATTGCCTGATGATGGCAAGTAAGACCAAAACATGTAGCATTCACTGATGAATTCATTAAAAGTTTGTTGTGTTTGGTGGCAGTACTGGTAGTACACATACTAATATTAATGTTACCTCCAAATCCTGTCACTGTAGAATCTGTGCACTCCTATGACACACTGATATCACTTTCTTCATTTGGTACCTCACTGGCTTATGAATTTCTCTTTTTATCTGTTTGTTACCCTAATATATGATAACATATAATGGGCATCAGAAAATTGTGTAATACTAAAACACAGGTATAAAGTACCATTATGGTCAATTGAGATTACTGAAAAGATTTTATTAAAGTTCATCTGTTTTGGCTTGGCAGTTATGGGTGATTGAATCTTGCTGTTATGCAAATGATGAGTATGATGTCAGCAAGTCTTCCAAACACCGTAGTTTGATTGGAGCAAGACAAGCACTTTACTGGTACTGGGAATTCTTTGTTGGCTTTGTTATGCTTCTGTTGGTGACAGAAGTTGCCAAGTCACTGGTGGGTGAGCCCAGACCACATTTTCTTGACACCTGTCGTCCTGACTTGGTTACAAACTGTACACCAATGTAAGTAGGAAATTAGTATATCAAGGATCATAATTAAGCTTTAATATAGGTAAATAAATTCTTGATTATTACTTTACAGTGACTCTTAAGGGTAGTAGTGTTCTAATACAGGTTTAACACATTATCATACACCAGTTGAAACAACTTTTATGTTTTGTAGTTCCCTGATCTACTGCAAGGATTACTTGGTTTCTGAACTTTGTTCCCTGTGTAGTGCAGTATTCAGAATACTAACAAAGTCTAGTATCCAAGTAATCTTACTGTCATCAGATCATTTTAGAATTGACAAGTATGAACTCTGTTAAAGTCTTAGAGTACTTGCAAAAAAATATGAAAATGAAGCACAAGTTTCTGCTTGTCTTTTAGGTGTAGCAACAAACTCAAACATTCTATCAATTCACAATTAGATGAGTCATTGTAAGGAATAACATTGTGTTCCAACCTAGATTTTAGATGTACTGACCTTGGAAGAAACTCTACATAAAAGGAGTTAGAGTATACTGTCCATTACAGTAAAAAGGACTGCATGTGATGGGACTTAGGGTACCAGTTATGTGCATCAATATTGTTATTGCATACCTTTTTTGTGGTGTGTAGTGGTGTTATGTTCTGTTTTAAATACTACAAGGAAATATGAATACAGTACTATCTTTAAAATTCATCATCTTTTATTTCCATTTCATGTTTTTCCTTCTCAACATAAGCTTCATGAAGCCTGAACCTTTTAAGTGTTGCAGGACTCACATTTATTCATTCAATTGGCATGTGCAGAATGTGATGATTCCTTGCCGTTCTCAGGAGCTTCTTCCATTCCTCTCTGTTATGTACTTTTTCCTGCCACCCTTCTCGACCAACTGTTCTTCCATCCTCTCTCACCTCATCTTGCCATCTATTTCTTGGTCTACCTCTCAATCTTGTTGTTCCCAAATTCATATGTAATACCCTTTTCGGAATTCTACTTTCTTCCGTTCTCTGTAGGTACCCAAACCAACGTAATCTATTTAACTTTATCATCTCTATCACTTGCATAAATTTCTTTATTGGTTAATACCCTCCAATTTTCTTTTTCATTGTCATATACTGGGCCTAAAATTCTTCTATACACTTTCCTTTCAAAAATGTTCAATTGCTTTCTATCTCTCTATGTTAGTGTCCAAGTTTCTGATGCATATGTTAATGTTTTGTCTTTATTGTGTTCTTTAGTCTTAATTTTAGTTTCTTTGATGTTTTTATTTTAAAAAAAAATGTTGTAACATAAAATATGTTTTGTTAGCATTTTTTATTCTTTCTTGCAAGTCTGTTTGGTTATTGTTATCTTCATTAAATATAACTCCTAAATATTTAAAACTTTCCACTCTTTCAAGTTCGTAAATTTTTATTTTCAAATGTCCTATTTTTTTTTTAACTGTTTTTCCTTCCCACTATCATACATTTTGTCTTTTCTTGGTTTATCTGTAGTCCAAACTTTCTGGGAATGCTTTCCATTTCTACAAAATTTTTCTTATTTCTGTTTCATTTTTTCCAATTCATGCAATGTCATCTGCATATGCTAATACATTCCATTGTTTATTACCAATCTTTATACCACTAGAAACCATTTTTATACTTTGTATCACTTTTTGTAATGCCAAATTAAATAATATTGGTGATAAAGGGTCACCCTGTTTCAAGTCTGTTTTATTTTCAAAAAAAAAGAAGACAATGTTCCTTCTATTCTAACTACACTTCTTGTCTTTTGTACACATGTTTTACACATATTTATTAATTTAGTAGGAATTTTAAATTCTTTCATACATTCCCATAATGTATCTCTATGAATAGAGTCATAGGACTTACATGATGTTACAAAATAATTTTGATAGCAAGGCACAGATAAAGTATTAAAGTTGTTACATTCATCACACTTAAAGGGTTTTCACATGCCACTGGAATGCTTTTATACCAGAGCACAGGAACTATCCATGTGCTTCTGGGTGTGTGTGTGTGCGTGTGTTTGACACACATTCTTTCCCCTCAGTGACTGGAATGATGCTTTCCTACCGATTTTCCCTATCGCTCAGATTTTGTGAACAATTTTGTACACATCAACTTCCTTTATAATTAATTTCATTATGAACTGCATTTCAATGAATACACCTACAACTCTACAATGTGTTATTTTAATCTTCAGTTCCAATTACATTCCAAGTGACTACAAATGTACCAATACAGATGTAAGTGAGTGGTTGGTCAGAGATTCCATTAAGTCATTTCCTTCTGGACATGCATCATTGTCAGCCTACACAGCAATCTTCATGATGGTAAGTCTCAGAATTTCATTAAATGTTTTGATAATGCCTGCAAGCTGTATATTCTGAGATCTTTAAACAGGAAATAGTCTCTTCAGAGACAATGAACTTTCAGAGTTTCTCAACTTTCATTTATTTGCCTTAGAATTAGTACCCTACACCTGATAAGCATATGTGGCACAGTGCTGGGGAGTGCTGGACTGGTATTGGTAGAAGTGACAGACTGTTATAGTAGTACACACAGACTGAAAACATCAAGAATTTTGAGTACTGAAAGGAATTGAGTGCACTGTGTAAATGCTTTCAGGATAGGTGGTAGCAACTTGCCATTCACCACAAAATCTTGCACATGCACATCTGTTGCATTCCTGGCAGGGAACATCTCCTGGTCTGTGGACAGTAATGTTTACTTACAGTTTATATTTCTTAACTTTGTAGGCCTACTACTGCAGAAATACATTAATACCTTTCAAACTCCAGTGCATTACTGTGGAGCACATGCCTTTTAACACTTCCCACACTATGCTGTTATGAACAAGATACAGTGTATCACTCTGCAACTTGTTCTTGTCTACCACCCCACAAATCAAAGTGATTCATAACTTACCATGACAATTTCTGAAGAAAATCTCAGCACTGAATGGATTAATGGCTGGAATTTCACGTTGTTGGCAGTGTTTCATACAGAGCAGGATCCCCAGCAATACCACCTTCCTGTTGGTGCCATGGTTGCAGTGTCTGTGTCTCATGTGGGCCATGCTGTGCTCATTCACTCGTATCACAGATCACAGACATCACTGGTGGGATGTTTTAGCAGGCTTCGTATTTGGATCCATCATGGCTATCTTCACAGTGAGTTTTTCAGATCAGTTTTAAGGAATGTTAAGATGAAGAGTCCTCTCTGAAACTTCACTGAATGAATTTTCACAAAAGTGGTTTAATTGTGTATCTGGAAAAAAAGGCAAGGTTGGTTTATTAACATACCACAATACAAGAGAATGGTTGAAAGAGTTTAGACATAGGGTTTGTTTATATGTAATATAATGTCATATAATTTTTTATAGCACATGTGAACATCCTGTGCCTTTACCGAGTGGACTATGAGTCCACCTAACAGTTACAAATTTGAAGTACAAATATTTTTATTATTCATTCAGATGATACCACTGGTACAGTTCAGTGGCACAAAATATAACTCTTTCTTCATAATGCCCCATTTTAGATCCACAGAATAATACACTTATAAAATCTACATCAATAAACTCTCTTGGGAAAGTCAACCAATTCTTACAGTTCAAAAAGCATGCTTAACTTCAATAAAATCTTATCTGGCTGTCAGGCTGAGAAGGTTTGATTGAATTTAGTCATTGTGAAAACTTCAATACACGCACACAACACACACACACACACACACACACACACACACATATATATATATATATATATATATCACTTAATTTAATTTGTATTCAAAGTTAAGTGTACAAGACCATTTGCATTATGATAAAAGTCTTATATTCAGAATGATGTCATATTATACAGAGTATTGCATATCACATACATTTTTTATTTATGACAGTCCTGTGTGCAATATTCAATATCCACCTGGGGATAAATGTTGGCACTTGCAGTGTTGGCAGCCAGAAGCATAAAAACCACAAAACCAACTGATTCCTCCATGGAGCAGAGTTTGTATTGAGAAGCTAATATGTTCTCAGCTAGTCAAGAAATTCCCAACATTTTATGGAACCCAAAAGTTCATTACTGTGTTTACAAGAGCGTGCCAGTGGTCCCTATCCTAAGCCAGATATATCCAGTCCAGCTTATTTTTTTAATATAAATTTTAGTATCATCCTCCCATATATACCTAGGTGTTCCAGTCACCTCTTCCTTGCAGGATTTTCTACAAAAATCCCATTTGCATTTCTCTTCTGTCCAATGCATACTACATATCCTGCTCATCTCTTGGTCCTTAATTTGATGACATTAATAATATGTGGCAAGGAATTAAAAAAAAACATGAAGTTCTTCATTAGGCAGTTTTCTCCAGCTTCCATGTTACTTCCTTCATCTCAGACCCAAATGTCTTGCTCTGCACACCATTCTTGAACACCCTCAGTATATCGTCTCCCCTTAACATGTAAGAACAAGTTTTACACCCACACAAAACAACAGGCAAGATCAGTGCTTCATGTTTTGACATAGCATATGGCAGGGCAAAAGATTCTGAACTGAATGGTAGCAAGCACTCCCTAAATTTAGTTTGCTTCTAATTTACGCATTAATGCAAACTTTCAAATGTAAGGTGGAATGAAGCCCCTTATTTAGAAAGGACTGCTTCTTAGAATTTTTACACTAGGTGACATATTGGGGTCTTAGTTATATAAGTATATGAGACAGAGGACATATCTAGTAACAGTTCATTTTTCATCAACATGATATGGGTATCCAAGTTAAGAGAGCTGTTTGTATTTCTCTTAAGCTAAACTGAAAATTTCAGCGATTAAAGAACTTAATAAGAATGATGACAGATTTATATTAGTATAGTTTCATATTATTTTTTTGTAATCTGTCTTTGCATTAAATGTTGCTAAAGTTAGTAACAGGGTAACTCAGCTGCTGATAATAAAGATAAACTGTATTCCTATAAATACAACTTTTCCATTTGAAAACAAGACTGTCTTAGAGTACTGGTACTTTCATACTCTCTCTGCAGGTGAAATCCTCCTGTGGAGGTTTCTTCTCAAACTATTCTCAAGCTGCAAGTCGAAAAAGAAGACTTGATGGATCACTAAGGGAGAATGGGCACATAGGGAGCAGCAATGGAGGCAACAGACAACTGTCAGTCCGTTACCTGCTGTCCTCAACATCAAGCTACACGAGCTCCATAACACCAGAAGAGAGGGAACTACGAGAAGTTGCCATGACATAGGAGGGAAATGAGTCATTGTGACAAGCAGTTATAATATAGAAACACTGAATACTCAAGCTATGATAGTTTCAGTCATATTTGTCTGATATGTCACGATTACACAGATATGTGTAATAGTGACATATCAGACAAATATGTGCTATTGTACCAATTACATTGTTGGATACAAAACATGGCCTATCCAGGTATGGAACACACTTTAATGAGATCAATTTCTTCCTGTTTTTATGGGTATTAAAGAGCTCTATTCCAGTGTCCAGCAACATTTGGTATGGGATGCCAAATGTCCTGGGTTTTTCCAAGTCATAAAAATATGACATTTCTGACAATACATACAAACGTTTTGGTTATCTGATGGTGGGAGAAATCATCTGTAGGAGTGGGAGAGCCATCAGCCAGCCACTAATGTGAAGGAACAAGAGAGGGAGAGCAACAGGTGTGTAAAGAAAAATCAGTAAGTGAGCCAAGTGTCCGAGTTTGAGGAGCACTATTATTATTATTATTATTATTATTATTATTGTGTACATTGTAATAATTTTGTTGCCTGAGTTACCTAGTTTTAGTAACAATAATAAATTACTCTCCTTTGATAATTACATGATGGGTTAAAAATTTTGTCTTTGCCCTCCCCAAACTGCCCCTGAATGTTATTAAATGTGCCTGTTATCAACAGAATCTGTGACTGACCGTCATATACATACATATATAAACTCAATTTCCCAACTGAAAATTGCTTTCTCATCTATTAAGCACTGGTACTCAGATGTCAAACTTTTATTGCTGGTTTGCAGCATACAATATGACACTGGTTCATAATGTGAGTAAAATTCAATGCCCATCATTTGAATCTGATACCTTGATTTTTTGAAAGTAAATTTTTTCCCACCACCAGTAAAAGTAAGCTCTCCTCATTCACTTGCCTGTTTGGAAATCACATATTTTTTCAAATTCTCTGCACTGACTTATCGAGGCAGGAATGTCAAGAAATTTGTATGTACAAAATAAAACATTTAGTAGTTGAGACTCAAGAATTCCTGCTCACATGATGGTCTGTTGACAGTAACATCTGAGGAAATGTAGCTACATGCTAAGTGCTACTATTTCATTTTTCCATAAAAGATATTAATAAACTATTAAGGTATTATTGAAAGAAACTTTACCATGCTGGCTTGACCATATTTGCTGTGCTGTTCAAACATATACACACTTCATTTATGACTTTGGAGTTCTTTAAGATGGCTGAAACCTTTTTAAGAAGTGCTACTGCCTTCATGAAAAAAAAAAAAGTTTAGACACGTATCACATGTACAGTATTAACTAAAAGTGCGGTGTTTAAACTTTAACAGTTAAACATGCATACTTTCTGGAATTTATAAATTTGGCCATAATGTTGGGCATTGCAAGCTTCATAACATATGCAGAGTATGAACATGGCAATGCAAAGATTCCAACATACAAGAACTTTTTACAGAATTAGCACTATAGGGTGTCAGGTATGTGTGTGATGATGATGAAAACCTCCATAAATTGAAAATGAAATGAAACTGAATTTTGGCCTTTGATACAAGGGTGTATCCAAAAGTTCCAGGACAGTACTTGTAAATAGAAGTTTGCTTACCTTGGATGTTAAATTCCTCCATCACCTTCAAAGTACTCCCCTTTTGCACGAATACGGCGGTCCCAGCGTTTCTGCCTACTTGGAAGCATCCCTGGAAGTCCCTTTATGGAATTGTGTCACATACCCGCTGTGATTCCTCTTAAATCTCTTCAATGGTGTCAAATGTTCGACCCTTCATCCGAAGCTTCAGCTTGGGGAAGAGGAAAAAGTCACAGGGGGCCAGATCGGGTGAGTATGGGGGATGGGGGATAACTGTCATGTTGTTCTTGGCCAAAAACTGCGAAACTTTAAAGAACCTGTGAGCCAGGGCATTGTCGTGGTGGATAATGAGGTTCTGATTTCATCATTTCTGTGGCCTCTTGCACCGCACATATTCACGTAATCTTCTTAGAACATCACAGTAGAAGTCTGCATTGACCGTCATTCCAGATGGGACAAATTCCCGGTGTATGATCCCCTCTTGGTCAAAGAAACAAATAAGCATCGTCTTCAATTTGCTTTTTTGCACATGTGCTGTTTTGGGTCTTGGAGACCCAGGATTCTTCCATTGCGAAGACTGCAGTTTTGTCTCTGGGTCGTAAGCATAAACGATGCTTTAATCGCCTGTGATGATGTTCAAGAGGAGTGTGGGATCGTTTTTCACAGTTTCCTTCAGTTTCTGACAGATCGCTACTCGACTGTCTTTCTGATCCTGGGTCAACACTCTCGGCACAAACTTCGCTGCAGTCCAATGCATGTTCAGCTGTTCTGTGAGAATTCACTGACAAGATCCATAACCAATTCCAGTCTCTGCACAGAGATCGTGTATGGTACGACGACGATCCTGGTTGACAGCCGCCCGTACCTGTTCCACTTTTGAGGGGGTTGGTGCCGTGCTTGGCCGACCTGATCGATCATAATTAGCAGTCGAAGTTCTGCCATTCTTGAAACGTCCAAACCACTCAAAAGTTCGGCTACGGCTCATGCATGAATCACCAAAAGCCTGTTTCAACATTTCAAAAGTTTCACTTCCCGTTTTACCCAATCTCACACAGAACTTGATGAACACCCTTTGTTTGTCAACTTCTGGCATACCGCCAATATAAAAAAATCGCAGACGGCTGATGCAATACACACATAAAGACACGTGCAACAATCAAATGCTTCCACATCCAACCATGCCACTCGGCACACTCACTCACAAGACACCACCGCAATACACCCTAGCAGGAAACTCGTGAACTACAAGCAACTTGCGTGTTACGAGCATTGTCCTGGGACTTTTGGATACACCTTCATATATGGGTGTTTTTCATTAAAACATGAATGTACAGTATATGTGTTTCTGGGATTTGTGATTCTTCCCTCAAGATGTGTTTCATTAGGGTTTGTGAGCTAAACGGTCTACTCTGCAATTCATGAGAAACCTGGCAAGACAAAAAATACATGCATGAGATAAATGCAAGAGGAAATGCATTTTCAAGAACATTGATTCTCAGGTAGAGGGCAGATAAAGCATTTTTCTTCTAAAATAAACTTTATCTTCTTGTGTGTGTGTGTGTGTGTGTGTGTGGTATGTGGGTGTGTGTGTGTGTGTGTGAGAGAGAGAGAGAGAGAGAGAGAGCAAGATATAAACAGGTTAAGTTGAAGAGAAATGAAGTAGTTCAGTGCATGTACTTTTGGATGAACCTTCAAGTTTCCACTACTGGGACATGATAGTAGTATACATTGGGTTACAATTTATTGCTAAGTGATAGAACTGTGTGTGTGATGAAAGAATGGGCAGACAAAGGAATATAACTCATTCATTAAAACAGTATTATCCTGAGTAGTGCTAAAATGAAAGGTCCTACATCATTTTATCATGCCATGCTAAGATATGGGTCACCAAAAAAACTGCTAACATGCAGACTGTTTTTGAAACACTTAATTTACAAGAACTGTTGCTTGACAGAGCGGTATTTAACTCAAACTCTGTAACTGTACACTCACTTAACTTTCTAGAACTCATTCAATCTTAAATGTCCTTACATTTCATAATTTAAGTATACATGTTAATGTTACTATAAAACATTTTGAACTGTATGAAACATACAGTACAGTGGTTACAACCGCCTCTGTAGTCTACTGGTCAGAGTTTCTGGCTACAGATACAGAAGTCCCGGGTTCGATCCCCGGCGCTGCCAAATTTTCTGAGGAGTAGTGGGTCTGGAACGGGTCCACTCAGCCTCGTGAGGTCAATTGAGGAGCTACTTGAATGAAAAAAGTAGCGGCTCCAGGTCTAGAAAACAGAGATTAACGGCTGTGGGGACCCGTTGCGC
>Ga0123352_10006701_pt1 | contig 17690 bp, 11 predicted proteins | sample TergutLab28metaG_FD_89700 | JGI IMG/M metagenome (GOLD analysis project Ga0123352, IMG submission 89700) | Labiotermes labralis P1 segment gut microbial communities from Petit-Saut dam, French Guiana - Lab288 P1 | ecosystem: Host-associated > Arthropoda: Insects > Digestive system > Gut ... | reverse complement strand
TGTTCCCAGTTCCCTCTTCTTTTCCTCTTCCCACACTAATTTTTTATCTACCCTTATTCCCCCCCCCCCCCACCCCCACAATCAGTAACACCGAAGCGCCTATCCTATACAAACTTCTAACATTCCAACTACGAATTCTCAAGCCCTTCAAACATTGCTTAGTTGTTCCAAAGAATTTTGTGCTATATAAATGTCAAACACTCCAAACACTAACTCTGATATGCTTCAAACATTGTTCCAAAGTTTCTGCCAAACTCCATGGCAATTGTGCCAGCTTCACATTGCACTACATTTACAGTGCAGTGCTTGTAGCCCTATGCTCAATTTCTAACCTGGAACACCACCACCTGTCAGCTGACTAAAACCATATATTCACATCAGCTTTCCATATCTGGAGGTCACTTACACAGTCCACAACCTGATGACAAATGATGTCAAAGTAAACAGACTCAAGGCTGATATCAATAAAATTATTTAAGCATTCTGTACCCTATAACTGCATACAAAATACAATCCTGGAGCAATAATTCAAACTGTCATTCTTTTCCTTGAGTCCTGTGACCCCATTAACAGCATATACATTATCTTCCCAAGCATAATCTCCTCTTAGACTCCATATATCATTCTTGGGCATGTGGACAGTATCTGTACCTTATCATACATCATATCATACCCATAGCAAGGTCCATTTTATTACACAAAATCAAGTAAATTTAAAGGCAAAGAAACTGTGCAATGAGGTACATCATAATTTAAACTGCACAACATGTTATTTGGGTGATCAAGGGAATGACAAGGGAGGGACAAGTAGCATACATGCATGTATATGAGAAATGAATATTAAAATCTGGATGGAAAAGCTGGAAGGAAGAGGACAAATGGGAAAACAAGTTGTGAACAGATCTCACACTAAAACTCTATCTTTTTTTTAAAAAAAAAAGTGGACTGGATTCAACTGGCTCAGGATAGGGTCTTGTAGGAGTCTCTTTGAAAACATTAATGAAATTTTCAGTCCATAAAAAGTGGAGAATATTTTTGTCTCACCACACAACTATCAGCTTCACAGAAAGGATTTTGTTGCATGGAGTTAGTGGTGTTCTACTTTTAGCTTTCTTAACTTTCAGTGTCCCAGAACAGGGGATTTTAAATCTTTTAGACCTCCAAGTTCTATGAGACTGGTGGCCAAATTTTGACTTGGAGGTAATAGTATGAAAAACACAAATGTGGACTGCACTTGCATGCTGTTACGGTAGTGAAATGCAAGGAGAGGTGGACTTCACAAGGTCCTTTGACAAGTGTAATGCACTTTCAGGTAGGGTGTGGATGTGTCAGTGCGAAAGTGCAACACATGGCCCAGTAGAATATGTTTGTGCTGTTCATAACAGTGTAAAAACATGGTCAGATGATGTGTGCATATGTGCCATTACATCAGGGCAACACACAGTCAGTAAAGATTGAAATGTTTTCATCCCTGCCATAAACTAACAGCTACTATTCTTTAACCTGTTTTGCATCATGTAATTGTTGTGGTATCCTATCAGACTTCTCCACTTACTACAAACTCATTGCACCATTAGAACAAAAGTGAACTCAGAAGCCTTCCAAATACATTGAGAAAAGTTCAAGCACAATCCTGTTTCACTTTTAAAATTCTAGGTCAAAGAACCAAGAAACAAGTCTACATCTACAAATCCTCGCTGGCCAACATTCTCAGAGTTTGTGCAGTATCTGGTGGATGTCCAACAGAAAGGAGATCCATTTGATATGCACTGGACTACAATCACACAATTCTGTACTCCGTGCCAAGTGGATTTTGACATCATAATGAAATTTGAAACTCTACAGGTAAACATCCTCATTCTCTTACCAAACATGCAGAACATGTTCAGCAGCAGAAATGAACAAAGCAGATAATCTGACACACCGAAAGTGTATGGTGAATAATTCTGTTATTGTTATTTCTCTAAAATGCTGAGAAGAAAAATATTTCATTTAACAGTTCTGTCAACTGCTATGATTACACTGCACCAATGTTAGATACATGACACATGAGTATGGAGCACTGGTGCAATGATAATGACAGGGGAAATATGAAGTACTTGAAGAGAAACCTGACCCAGATTGCAACTCTGTCCACCACAAACCCACATGAACTGGCCTAGGATCAAACTTAGGCCCCCATTGTGAAAGGCTGTTACCTAACCAACTGTGCCACAACACAGCCACAGCAAAGAACATGACAAAACTTATGAGTGTTTATGTCAATAACATTAAAGACCACACATAAGAACAGCCTTCCATTTTGTGAAACGCTAAAGTGCACAAAACTAGTACAACTGCTTGCTCTTAAATGCACTGGCTTTCTGGGTATTTATGTATCAGCTAATATATTAATATAATCAGAACACACCAGGACATGATCAAGAAAATTCTGAATTTTGAATGCCAAGAATTCAAACCACATATATCACATTCATAATTTCACAAACTGTGCAAGGCATTAACTCTAATTCTGGGCACAGGACGATCAGAACTACCTGATTCATCGGGCTGGCCTACAGGACATCATCCGGCCTGAGTGGAGAAACTCTGGAAAGGGACATACCACTGCCGAACTGATCTCCAGTTACTACTCTCAGCTTACTACAGCACAAATAATACAACTCTACCACATTTATAGGTAAGCATAATGCATGTCTCATTACAGCCCACACCGATCTAGTTAAGGCAAAGGTACAGCTGTGCCTGTGCTTACCACTACACCATGCAGACAAAATGGGGGAACAGAGGTGAAGTGCTATATAGCCTTAACTTCACCACTATCTGGAGGCAAGCGGTCAGCTTGAACTTCTGGCTTCTTTACTACACAGATAAAACTGAAGGCTGAGCGGGCCCCACACCCAGCCAGTATGTGACAGTGCAGAGACAAATCCCTGCCCCTTAGAGAAATCAAACTCCAGTGGTCCACCCTTAAAAAAAAAGTTATATTTTCACCAAACAGAACCCACAACAGTGGTGCACTTATCTCAGGTACCAGTTTGCCCAAGTGGCTAAATTTTTTACCATGGCGCCTGGTGTTGTCAGTACTCACATCTATCTTTTTTCATGTTGCCTTTCTATTGGTTAGACTTTTGAGGTTTCTCCTAGATTTTCAGAGACTTTTTAACCATTGACGTAATGTATCAACAACCTACAATTAATGTCTCCTTAAGATAACAGTGACTTCCAGGTAGGAGCCAGGACAGTACAATCAGTAGAGTGCCTAGGTTATAGATCTGAAAACCAAGGAATTGTGGTTCAATTCCTGACACAGAAAGGATTCTCCTCTTCATTCAAATGCCCAGACCAAATGTGGGGCTCGCCAAGTTTCCTATTCAGTGGATACTCTTGGTAAAGCAGCCAAGGAGTGAAGCTGACCAGCCTTACCTCCACCTACAGCTGAGGTTAAGAACGGATAAAGCCACACCTCCACTCCTCCATAAGCTTTCATGGTGTACACAAGGGCAACTTTACCTTCACATCACACTCACTCCCAGGCTCTTAGATTACACTTCAATGGGTATGCAAAGCAGCAGTAGTTATCAAATTGCGGGTTTTCCATCCCGTTGTGTGTCGTATAATGGAATATTTTATTGGACCTTCGTTACACAATAATATGGTACAATGTTTTTATTATGCAACTAACAACTGAGCTACATGTTTTGACCCTCCAGGGCCATCATGAGGCTATAAAATAATGGTGTTAACCAAGGCACATGCAGTAACAGTACCTACAGGATCCCTGGTTTACAGTTTCGTTGTACATTAAAACACAGTATGTGATAAAATGGTATAAAATTGCCGTTGTGATGTATTACACATCTATGGTTTGGTGTATACATAATGTACCTAGGGTTAGTTGAGCACCTTATGGATTAGTTATTGTCTCATATGTGGGTGTTCACTGTGTGAGCTGTGGGATTTATCATTCAGGGTTCGGCGTAGTTAGACACTCACGACGTTATAGTGTGTTCCGTGGATAGTGCAGTGGGATTGTTTGGTTCATGTAATAAGGTCGTTGACTCACTGTTAGCCAGTTGTCCGTAGCTTGGCGTGTGTGTTGCTGGGCATCGTCCAGTTGTGCGTGGGATGTTCTGGTCGATCTCATGTTGTGCTTGCTGCCTCGGGATTGTGGCGTGGGTATGGTTGCCCCTGTTGCCATGTAGTTTCAATCAATGGGTAGCGTCGTGCTTCTATTATAGGTGCGATGTAGCCTGTGGCATACAGTGTATAGTCGACTCCGTGCTGTACAGTGTGCCGTCCTTCGTGGCTGTTGCTCCTGGATTGTATTGTCGGCGGATGTGTTACGGTGTCCTAGTTATTGGTGGGGTGTCTTGGGGATTGTTCCAGATTCTCCGTCATGTCTGCCCTGTACGGGAGTCTGTTTCACACTGTGTGTGAAAAGGTGCTCTACTAACCCTAGGTACACTACGTATACACCTAACCATAGATGTGTAATACATCACAACGGCATTTTTATACCATTTTATCATATACCGTGTTTTAATGGACAACGAAACTGTAAACCACGGGATCCCGTAGGTAGTGTTACTGCATGTGCCTTGGTTAACACCATTATTTTATAGCCTGATGATGGCCCTGGAGGGTTGAAGCATGTAGCTCAGTTGTTAGTTGCATAATAAAAACATTGCACCATATTGTTTGTAACGACAGTCCAATAAAATATTCCATTAGCAGTAGTTACGCTAACATGTATGTTGTTAAATGGAAGAACGTGCTATTATCAAACAGACGTCATAAATATTTTTAATCACTGCTCAATCTTAATATGATCTGAGAAGGTTCAATGACAATTATATGACTTCAATTTGAGACAAAATATTTTTATGACTGAACCAACATACATGTATCAGTCTTTGGAAGAGGGAGAATGTCTTTGCTTGACAGTTGTAACCTTTGGTACTGAATGCATCTGCAATGTGACAGCACTTCCCAGTCAACTAATGAAATGAATCATGTCTGTCTTGCACAGGTATGACTTTGAACTCTTTAACTACAACCTGGATGGTTACCTAGAACTTGGAATGACTGAATCTAACAGTGCAAACAGTCTAACTACATGACACATAGTGTATCATATGCCTAGCTATTTAAATGGTGCTAGAATCTAGCTATGTCAATTCACCAATTTAGATCATGGTGGTCTGTGAATTTGGATCTAAGGATCCATTATGCAGGAGTTAAATATTTTAGTTACTTTTCATGGTAAGAAAGAGGTGGAAGAATTTAATTACCACTGATTATGACTACTGCTGTCAAAATATTCAAATATACGATACTTTTACCCATACAATTTTAATTATAGTTCTGACAGAACCAAACTATGGTAGTATTCATTTATGTATATTATTTATGTGAAAGAGCTCATACTGATGTATGCCACATGTGCATATGTTGCACCTGCATACACACACACACACACACACACACACACACACATACATAACTGAATTCACCAGTACTGCAATAATGCATAACACTTCCCTTTTGAGTGATCACAGTAATTTAACTCCCAATAGTATTGGAAACATCTAAAAATCAAACACCTTTGCCAAAGACATTAACCTGCACAGTACATAACTTTAGGTCACAGTCATGACTTAACCCTTAGCCTCTGAACGACATATATATATGTTGCGCAGTGAGCCCTTTAAATGGCCAAACGGCCATTAAAGTGGACAGGGGGGGGGGGGTTAATTCCGGCCTCAAAGATTTAATTCCAGCGCCAAAGGGTTAAATTCTGGACACTGTCCAGCACCTCAGGTTAACAACCCACAATGTTCAGAGGCTTAATCTGCCTCCATCTTCAGTACAATTGGGAAGGGTTAGTGCCCACTCTGGTGGGCATGTTATAAAAAGCATGTTTCAATCTATACATTCTCAGAATCCTTAAAGTTTAAATAATTATAGGGTTGCAATATTTTAGTATATACACCAATTTGAATATTGACAGCATTAGTTAGAAGTATTTGGTGCTACTACAGTGACAGTATAAAACCAATCGACAAATTGCTAGCAGCAAACGGGTTACTCAATATTTAAATGTTAGTTCTATATCACTTACAGTTGTTAATAAAATACTAAAAGTTGTAAATATATATCACAAATTGTTTAAAACATTTGTTATTATTTAATGAGAATAAAGACAAGAAATTATTCTGCACCTTCCACCTTTCCACATCCCTAAAGTTTTGTAAGTATGAACCATTATTAAACCCTTCATTCCAGATTATTTAAATCAATTATAATAACCTGAGGACAGAGAACACTGGTATTTAAATTCACAAAAAGGAATGTGTTGAAGTGAAGTGACAAGATCATATTTTGTAATCCAGTTCTGAAATACCTCATTGTATACAGCGTGACCTAACACCACGACTTCCACACACACAGAGCTTTTCTTTTCATCACCCTACGACAAAACGCCACATGTTCACTGTGGTTAAACTTCTCCTTTATTTGAGTATTACTACAGGAATGTGGGCTCATTACATTATGTTCCATTGTACCAGGGGTGCACAAATTCCAGGCATATGGTTGACTTAATTTTTTATGATATCAATTAATATCTTCAGGACAAATACTTAAGTTTTTTTCTTACATACAACAATGTGTGTACACACATGCCAGAATTCTGGATCCTCAGCATGAAACTTGTTTCATGACAACCTGGTCTTTGGTGGTGGCTCATAGATATTTGGAAAATTTGTGGACTCCTGAATACATTAAGGAATTCCACAAAAAATGTCCTCTATGAACTACATTTTAAAATATAACTGTCTAATATTCTTCCCATATATTTTCACAGAACGATCACTCATTGTTGCTGCTGCTTCCATCACACTTAGAAGCCAATTATGTTGCACTTCTCACAGTATATAAACAGAGTGTTCCACTTAGAACTGACCCACTCACATGGTGAAAGCAAGACAGGATTTTTTTTCATTTAGTTTTTGGTAGAGTACACACACGCTCGTACAGAAGATGTCCGAAATGAGATCTTGAGAATCAACATTTTTTAAAAATTAATTATCATATTCAGGTACACCTTATGTAAAACACAGAATTTGGCAGTCTATATAGTGCTTTGAAGGTTCTTTCTCAGTCAGCAAAGATTTGGGGCCCCCATGTTCTCCAGATTTGTCCACACACAATTTTTATCTGTGGGGATACTTGAAGGGCAACTTTATGAAACAAATCCTCACACTTTAGATGAAATGAAGAAGAACATTCAAAGCCCTGCTGAGACTATCAATGTTACCATTATGTGTAAGTTGTACCTGAACATGATATCATGTGCATAAAAATGTACTGATTCAAAAGGATCAAATTTTCAGCTTCTTCTGTAACAGTGTTGTATTTAGTTTACCAAAAACTAAACAAAACAAAGTCCTTGACTTCACCATGCAAGCAGGTCAGTTTTAAGTGGATCATTCTGTATAAGCTTTAGCTATTTTATCAAGGACTGCCCTTCCATATTACATTTGGAATATCCTGTATATGCTTTAGTTATTTTATCAAAGATTGCCCTTTCTGTATTACGGTTGTCACTTACCTCCTTCCATTATTACATACAGAAATTCCAATCACCCATTTTCCATTATGCAATTTCTGCCATGTTTCTGCAACTTTCAATGCAGGCACTCTGTTGAATTGTTCCTTTGAATCAAGATTTTTACACCCATCCTGGCCAACCAACTGCACCAACTTAAATTAAAAAGATAAGGAAAGTAAACAAAAGACAGGATGAGAAATGAAAAGAAAAGTAAGAAATGTTGGCGTTATAACTTTAAAACTGTTACGCACTTTTGTATTGATACTGTAGCAATCAGTAGACATTTTCAAAATTTAAGGTGCTCTATAAAAAGGACATAATTCTAATAGTATCAAAATGATACAGTAATCCTCAGGTTTTCTATACCTTCCAGTATGACCAGATAAGCAAAGCCAGAGTGACTCTGATATGATATTTAATGTTGATTTTAAACACCCTCGGATCAATTTGCCATGAGGCCATCTCCTTATGCATTCACAAATCTGATTTTTAGTAACATGAAATTCACTTTCATCACTGAAAATCACAATTCCTCAGCCCTTATCAGGCCATATAACATCCTTCCTTTGCTTTAAGTTTCAGAAGACTTTTTTTCACAAATAAAGTACAAAGGTCTAAAACATTATAAGTGACACCTGGGACAGCATTGCTGATGGTGACCAGGCTAAGGGCAAGTGTCCAGACTGGTTCTGGGGCCCAAGCAGCCTTCTACTCAATGGGTACTGGGGGCTCTTTCCTCATAGGTCAAGGGGCTGGGGCACAAAGCTCTCACCATTAACTTCCATCCAGTGCTAAGGTTAACTACGAGTGGAGCTATACCTCCACTCATCCACATTCCTACATGGCATGCACACAGATCATTCACCTTCATCCTTATGAAAACACTGCAAGTGGTATGCCAAACAAAAGTTCCAATCAATACAATAGTGCGCTCTCCATCTTCATTATGACCACAGTTATTAGCATTTTAGTGAATCAGAATGGGGGGAAAAATCAACAAAACCTAAAACTGCAAAATACTGTACCTCTGCAATTAATGAACGTGGAATTGTACAATTTCATATGCATCACTTCCTTACAAAGACCCAACAAACTGGCAAAATTTTTCTGAGAATCAGGAATGGTCTTAAAAATTTTGCTCCTATAACACTGCTATTTGACATGAAATTACCATTATTTTATCAGTGTTGACTTTGGATGAACTTTGCAACCTCAGAGTCTGGGTCTGACAAATCTAATGCTGTTGGAGCTGAGAATACAGGTGCATGTCAGAAAGTGAAATGTGTCATTCTGTGTGGGTCATCATTGTCATTCTACTAGTAACCAACCCATTCTCAAAAGTCTCTTCACTGTTCTTATCTTTATAAGGTTTACTATGAGGCAAAAATTAGAATTTCTACATTTTGTAATGTTATATTCAAGAGCACAAACTACTGAACACAACTTATCACTTTACTCTTTCCTGTTTGTCAGCTACCAATAGATTAACGCACTTCTCATACAAGTACTGTTTTCTGTTGTTAAAGAAGCACTTATGACACTGAACTTAAAAACCAGAGAAAGATTTGCATAGAAGAGTTCTCCAGACATGGCAACAGAAGTTACGATTACAGACTGGATAATATGTCCAAAATATGCCAAAATAAAAGTACACTCAAAAGACTTCATTTGTACACAAATACACATCCCACTGAACGCACTCACACAAATGATAGGAGAACAGACCATCTGTGTTTTATCTCTAACAATAGTTCTACTGAAAATAAATTCCTAAGCTTACCACAGATCCTGAAGACAATGGAAATTTATATCCATGTCCAGCAACTTCATAGTTATATAACCTGAGGTGTTTCTTCATTTTCAGTTTTTGCTCATATTCTTCAATCTTCATGGACAGTTCCTAAATAAAACAGAAACACAAAGATGACAAAATTAAAAACATGAGAATGCCTATATTTGTAAACTTCCAAGACATGACTTTTCTGGGACATACAGGCTCATAATCGGTTGTATGTCTTGAAGATTTCCAAGTAACAAAGTTCAATAAAATCTTCTCAAGATGGCAGCCATGTCAAATGGTTCAAGTGAGTGTGTCTGAACTATCACATGCAGTTAGTTGTGAGACCCAAGAACACTTGACTGGTTATGATAATAAAAACAATTAAAAAATGGGGATGGAATAGCCTACTGACCAGAAGTTGGAAGTTTGTAAGGTTACTGACTGGCAAGGCACAAGATTACTCTCTTTGTCATACGATGTCTGGCTTTGTGTCTGATATATGCTAAGAGCTTTTTCCCAACAAAGAGTACAAAGCTTATTGTTCACTTCCATGTAGAACCTAAGTCCCATACAAAACTTGCTCAAAGCCTTTAAACTGTTTATTACTGCTCTGACAATCAAAATTTGGTTGTTTAGAAATCTCCATTTATTTTCACCTTATCCACATGCAAAAACTTTGAAGAAACACTGGAAATCACTTACACAAACTACTGAATGCAAGTGCAAGGAACAGAAACCTATCAGCAGTCCGGATATAACAAAATTACAATGCTAATGAAGTTCGGGACATATGTTCTAAGCATCCCTACCTGATATTTCTCATGAAGAATATTAGAGATGCTCAAGTCTTGAGACCACATATTTTGACCTTCATTAAATTCTACAATTTTGTTTGGTGTTAAAGATTGTTTAGCATCATTTGTCCAGATCCCTAGTTGAGGAAACCCAACACTGGAGAAATCACTCACCATGAACCTGTTCACATCTTGATGCTGTTCAACAACCTTTAAAAAAATCAAACTGCTGTTAAAAATAAAAGCAAAACTAATTAAAATTAAGCCGAAACTATGTATGCAAAATAACTAACTCTGTAAAGAAGAGAAGTGGAGTCCTTTTGAAGCCAATGGTCACACAGACATCCAAGAAGTGTTCCACCACAGAGAGAGCCTTAAGTTTCATTAACATTTTCATAGCATTAAGTCACTGGACACTACTCACAGTAACATGAATTCACATCTTCACATCCTGTTGCTATTAGGCCCACTGTAATATTAACCCCTTCAATCCATTCCTAGGTACACACACAAGTATCTTCCAGGCCAGTTTTCTGGCTAAAATTTTGTACACATTTCTCATCCCTCTCATGCATCCTACAAGAGCTGTCCATCTCATCCTCGCTGATTTGATCAGTGTCATAATATCTGGTGAACAGCACAATGTCTAAAGCTCTGCATTATGGAATAAGCAGTCAAAGAGAGAGATGAAATGAAGCAGCCCTCCAGCTTTAAGGTCTGGTGTGGTCTAACAGTCCTCACCATAGAACACCAGTATCATAGGTACACAGATGTAAGAAAGTAACAGTAATAAGGAAACTGCAAAAACATCTGCAAGTACAACACCCATTCCAATCACAGGCCACACAGTGCTACAAATCAAGGTATAAATGCAAGTCAAATTTAAATAAAAATGAGTTCCTGCTAACATGGATTTGAAGATATCTGCCAGTTGACATATTATCTCTTCACACTCTTGATACTGTCAGACAAGCTAAAGCAACAGTAAAGATGCACCAGAAAGCTTTATGAAATCCAGTAGACAAACATGTGTATATGCACACATGTGCACATACACATATATGGATGTGAATGTAGAAATGTGCAGGTAATTGTGTGTACGACCTTCAATTTCCTTTCCACAGGTGGATCAGAAAAGAAATTTTGAGACAAAATTTGCATACATAACTCTTGTGGATGTCTAAACTTACACAAGTCCTTCACAGGCTAAGACAACACTGTTGTATTGAGGAAACTTGACAGAATAAAATAATTATACGTTCTGAGACTAGGACACTACAATTATGGTAATGGTAAGTTAGGCAGAGGCAAAACTTTGTAGCAATATCACATACCTTCAATCCTCCTTTCCTTGATAAAATTATAATTCCATTTCCAGAACTTATAATGTAAAATATGTTACACTTAGAATCATATGTTGTGAAAACTGTAATACTCTTTGGATCTAAGCATGAGATTTCACATATATCATGAATCTGACAACCAGAGAATTCCAGGACTTCACCATGAGATGTGCAAATCACAATTTCCACACCAGAACCTAGAATAAAGAAAGAGAAAACATTAAAAAAAAAACTCTTCTGCCCTAAGGATGATGGCGTGCATTCATGTGACATATGGGTGAGTTTTTACCTCACTACACCACGTAGTCAGTCAATCTTCACTGTACATCATGAACTGCAAATCTTACAATATATACACTCATATCCACAACATCAAAGCACATGACTTATCTTTTTGTCAGTCTTCCTACTCTACTAGTTTCATTCAACGGACCCTGTACACCTTCGAGGGGTAAATTTTCATGTTAATAAACCCATATATGAAATAAAGTTGACATACATACTGAAGAGTGCAGAACTAACTAACTCAGCAAAGTCCTTTTAAGCAGCTAATAGACAGCCATTCAGAAAATTTTCTGGTTTTTGTGGTACAAGAAGACTCATTACTAAGACTGAAAGAGCTTGCGACAGGTGCCTGTTCAAAGACAGTGTTATTTTTTAAGATTTAAATCATTCAGAAGAAATGGTCCTGACTTACATATCAAAACATGCTAATTTTTATGGTAGACACTTATTAGAATCACTGATTTATTACAAAAAACTTTTAATAAATATACTTGAAGTCCTGGGCTCAGTTGAACTGTAAGGTACAACCATTCGGGGAAAGTTAAAACAGATGTTACTTACTTCCTGACTTACTCCATACAGCAGAGTCCTTCTTGAGAAGCTAACCGGTTTTCAGCTAGTCAAGAAATTCCCCCCAGTTTATGGAACCTGAAGGTTCATTACTGCATTCACAAGTGCCCTCCAACTGTCCCTATCCTTAGGCAGCTCGATCCAGTCCATACACCCACATCCCACTTCCTTTAGATACATCTTAATATTATCCTCCCATTGATGCCTGGGTCTTCCAAGTGGTCTCTTTCCCTCAAGTTTCCCCACCAAAACCCTGTACATTCCTCTACTCTCCCCCATATGTGCTACATGCCCTGCCCACCTCATTCTGCTAAATTGATCACCCGAATAATATTTGATGGGGAGTAAAGTTCACTAAGCTCCTCATTATGTAGTTTTCTCCACTCCCCTGTTACCTTGTCCTTCTTATGCCCAAATATTCTCCTCAATGCCCTATTTTCAAACACCCTCAGCTTGCATTCCACCCTCAATGTGAGCAACCAAGTTTCACACCCATACACAACAGGCAAAATCATTGTTCTGTATATCTTAATCTTTAAATTTTTGGGCAGCAAACTGGAAGACAAACAATTCTGTACCGAATGATAGCGAGCATTTCCCACCTGCTCCTAATTTCTTCCTGAACAGAATTTTAATTTGTTACGGCTGTTCCCAAATATTTGAACTCTTCCATCCTCTCAAAGGAACTCTTATCAATCTTTATACTGTGACTTCATCCTGAATCCTGATTCAAGACATGACCATGTACTTAGTCTCATCAGCATTTACTTCTAGTCCAGTCTCCTTACTAGCAAATACTAAAGCTTCTACATTTTTATTTACACTTCCTCCAAATATATTAACATCATCAGCATAAACCAGAAGCTGATGTGTACCATTTAATTTCAAGCCATCTTGGTTTACCTGAACCCTCCGAGTGGCATACTCTAAAGCAAAGTTGAAAAGCAATGCCAATACTGCATCTCCTTGTTTCAAAACAAAAAACAAACAAACTCCGTGGCCTTAGTCCGCACACGAACTAAACCATTCCTAATAGGAAATATGTCAGACAAATGTTTGCCTACACAGATTCTGCTGTAGGTTTCATTGACACATTTTTATTAGCCTTACCAGTTTCATGGGGATACCAAACTCAATGAGAATATTGCACAATACCTCCCTCCTAACTGAACCATAAGCTTTATTTAGTTCTATAAAGAGGTTATGTACTGCTTCATTGTATTCCAGTGTTTTCTCAAGTATCTGATAAATGCAAATCAGTAGCTGACTGTTGCATTGAAATCCATACTGATGATCTCCAATAATTTCCTCTGCAAATGCAGTTAACCTTGACAGCAGGATGTTAGATAAAATTCTGTACATGGTTGGCAAAAGTGATATGCCTCTAAAATTACTACAGTCTGTTTTATCACCCTTCTTATAGATAGGTACAATGATCAACTCCTTCCACTCCTCAGGCAACTCCTCCTTATTCCAAACAGAATTAACAAGTTTATGGATTTCAGATCAAATTACCCCTGGGCTTAATCAATTCTGCTGGAATTTGATCAATTTAAAACACATGATACTTTGACAACACATTAACAAGACCATAAGGAAGTCCTTGCAGTCATACCTTCCTATGGACACATTACCTCACCACAGCATCTGTAGGGGCCTACATCTTATCAGAACAGGTGTTTAACCACTCCTGCCCACTGCTACTTGTCACTGGGTAAACACCTAAACAGTATTTCTGGAGCAAGTTTGTCTTGATTGTCCTGATAGTTTTCTCCACTATTATTAAATTATGTTTAACAAATTCATAAAGCAGGGGGAAGGACAAATTATATAGTGTGTTCACCCATTTTATATTTGACATTTTCAGTTGAGTTTTAAGATTGATAAGTTTGAGGTGCAAGGGTCACAACACCCAATCTTTAACATCTAATCTAAATGAAAGTTCTATGTGAAAACACCAAGGAAAATTATACATTTTAAGCCAACTGGTAGCCTAGTTTTGTTCAGTTCAGTTGAGTTTAGTTTAATTCAGCCATTGCTATTCATTTAACACACACACACAAAACTGTGTACATGATGTGTCAAGTTACATATATACATCACCATTTTGAATGAAATTAGAAGCATCTACTTTTATCACCAGCCATTTCCAAAACCCCTTTCATGTATAACATGCTGTTTATATAGACCTACAAAATTTGTTGCACAAATTACAGACATAAACACATCTCCTATCCTGGTGAGAGAAAGGTCTTGAAGGTAGCATATCATGGTGATGGATGAGAGCCCAAAATTTACCACGCTTAATCTTTAGTGTGTATGTGCCAGCACATTCATATGTGTATGTACAAAAAAAATAGTGCATAGGAATCTTCACAGATATTTCTTTTTATTGGTATGTTGGTAAGATCATATATTAAGTTGATCATGTCAATTACAGCTGCGTTAATAACGCATTCTTAGTTTTTTGTTTACTGTCACAGAGAACCACATGACCAGACAAATTGAAAAAATTGTAAGAAACAAACCTAACTGCGTTTTTGTAATATAGTAGCTAAACAGTATAAAATCTGAAATAAATACATGTCTGGAGCATACAACTACACTGTTTGGCGATTCCCCGAATGTATAAACATCCACAAGGTACGTAAACCATAACCTAACTACTTCTGAAGTAATTGGTAGCTTCTGATCCAAAAAGAAATGAGACACCGAAGGCTGATACAAATGGAGAAAACATTCATATTGCTGCACAAGCTTTCGTTGAGAGTTCTTCGATTTGAAAGAGGAGCTCCCAATTGGTCACATGGGTACGTTCTAAGTATTTGTAATGAACAGACATGTACATATGCCAACGTTCAATGACAAGAACCCACATCGCGTGATACACCAGCTAAACGTTCCGCTGACTGACGACTGTGCAGCTAATTCTTCGAAAAGCTTCCGTGTTTTATATTTCCGGGCATTATTACTGAGATGTACTACAGCTACACTTCATCCACACCCTGCTTACTACTCTCCACACAGTGTATAAACCTAATAAACTCGCACGTATAATAGTCAACTGCTGAGAATTATGTAAATTATTATTAATTATTAGTAAATTACTGTTATTATTTAATGTTCGCGGCTAGATCTGATACAAAATTTGTGCTTCAGAGACCATCATATACCATACTCACTACTGAATAAATGCTTCTGTACAACACAGTAACATTTCGTTACAGTTACATATTCAGATGGAATAAGTGTCTTCCAAAATTCCGCTACCTCCATCGCTGCTTTAACTTACAGCACATGAAGCCCCGAATACTTTCAAAATTCGATGTTTAACACACAGCGCCATTAATGCCCACTCGACACGCGAAGCACGGACGAGAAATCACACATATCAAACGATGATCTGTATATCACACTACGATCTGTGTGGGTAGGTTTGGCACGGACCACGGAGTAGAGCATGCCGGTACTACCGGCTACACATTTATTCGCCATGGACTAGGTGCAGAGGTGGGCGGTGGAGCTGAAAGTCCACACAGCAGACATAATTGATGAGCCCTGAAGCTGATTACCGTGTTTACAAGAATCTGCCACATGCGTATCCTTATCCAGATGAATCATGGTTATGGCATCCAATTCTGTTTAAAACCCAACCTTCCCATCAATGCATTCATATTGCAAGCAGTCTCTCCTTCAGGTTTCCCACAGGAAGGTGCATGCATTTTCGTTTTGCTTGAATTTTTTGAGGGGATTTTTTTACTAAAATATACTGTGGCTTACTACTGAGACTATATCAAGTACAAAGTGTTATTCGTGGACTGCTTATTGTCTGGTTGAGTCCACTCTTGCTGATGTCAAATGACTTCCTGATAATGACCTTTAATATCAAAACATATGAGTAAAATATAAAGGAAATAATTATGACATTAAAGTATACTGTGGCAGTTTATAGTGTATTTAATTTGAATATGCACAGTTTACCAGCTGTTGACCACATTCTGGTAAAATAGATGTGAGTGTGAGGTGAGATCCATGCAGTTGCTCTGTTAGGAATATAGAATAATTGCTTCACCAGATGAAGGAGTTTATGATCCCTCCTGGTTTACTTGAACCTTCGTAATAACATATTCAAAAACAATGTTGAATGCAAAATTTATTAGGGATACAAATGTGTAGGTGTCTTCCCACGTAGTGAAGTGACTGGAGCATGGTACTGACCACCCACCTCCTTCTAGTAACAGGTTGGAAATGGGAAGGGGCTGAACCGCTACCACCCCACACCCTCTGTGCCTGCATAGGGATGTAATGGGGTGACCTTTACCTTTTACAAATATGTAGACTGCATGCTTGCCTGCTCAGGATGTTCATCATTTCAGAAACCAACCTAAAAACATTATTTTATTTATATCATATACGAAATTATACAGCAATGATGGAAAAGATCAACTGGTCATTTGCATCCACTACCCCTTCTGCTGTGCTACAGGATCCTTCGTTCAGGTTAAGTATACCCACCACCACCCATGGTACAGCCCTGTGCATCTTCAGCACTTCTCATATTTTGTTTTAAACACTTTATACTTATCAAATTTATTGCTGCAAAATTAATGTTTTCAAAACCAATGTTCTTATAGTTTTAAGTTTAGGATACTAATAATTATGTTTGGAAAATTACATTGTTTATTTTATAAATATTTGCCATATTCTGTTGAAATTTATCTCTTCCATTTAAAATTTGCGCATGATGCTCACATAATTCTACTCCTTATACACAGTATTTCAGTTCATAAAACCATTATTTATACAAAGGGATGTGTTACAAAATGCTAGTTCATGATTTAGATGTCTGTAACACACTATTTTTCCTTTGTTCTTGTGTCTCCTAATTCCTCCTAAGATGGCTCATTGACTAATGGTTTTTCAGTTACAGCAACCATCAGCTGACACAGCATCTGAAAGAAATTGTGTTTGGTGAAATATAAGTTAATGCACAAGCAGCAACACCAACAAGGCAGTTTTGAGTAGAATATATTTTATGTTCAGAAGAGCGAGTATACTCCTCCTAATGCCAAAATGTTCAAAATTTTCTAAGCCAGATTGTTATACTGTTCATAACAACCACAATCACTTATCAAATAGCCTTACATATACTGAACACCAGACTACAAAATTCAAATTACTCCACCAAAATATACGTGGATTATATAACAAAACTGATGAATTTCTAATTGCATTATCCCCCATCACTCCCCAAGTCATCTGTCTAACAGAGCACCACCTAACTACCAAACAAATAAGTACTA
>Ga0123352_10006700_pt1 | contig 17692 bp, 12 predicted proteins | sample TergutLab28metaG_FD_89700 | JGI IMG/M metagenome (GOLD analysis project Ga0123352, IMG submission 89700) | Labiotermes labralis P1 segment gut microbial communities from Petit-Saut dam, French Guiana - Lab288 P1 | ecosystem: Host-associated > Arthropoda: Insects > Digestive system > Gut ... | reverse complement strand
AACCAACAACAATGCGACCAATGTGGTAATTCAACAGAATAGTCGCAAGCACCTGATGATGGATATATTAATGTCTGAAACATGTTGAGCACATAAGAAGTGAAATAAAATAGCAAGTGACATCAAGTTGGTCTTTTATTCTTCAACTGTCACAATGATGCACGGTCCAATAAACATAAGATTCAGTTGAAATAATGCTTTAAAAATTAGTGATACTTTCTTCCTAGCAATTATTTCCAATTCACAGCAGTAACATTCAGTACTCTGTAACCTGTGCATCTTTCAAAATGTAATTAAATAATATCTAATGTGTATGTCATAGACCATGGACTGAATGTGCAATGGGAAGGTACAAAAATGGAAAATTAGGTTATGAAAATATTTATTGGATTGAAGTGGTACGGAATTCATAACTGTGGTGGTGTTAGAGCTTTGATTTGTGTTCTGAGTGTGTATTAGTTTCTTGGTTTCTGTGTACATTAGACAACACTGCAGAAGCTGCTTGTGATGTGTAAGGTCCAACAGTATGACCAAGTTGCTGAGAAGTTTGCCATAGTCGAGTCAAGTTTGCAGACTAGCGTGGAGCATGGAAATGCTGTGAAAAATGCCCAGAAATTACAAGAAGACTTCTACTTCAGTGCTTTTCATCCAGTTGAGCATTACACGCTTGAGGTAACAGTGAATATTTCTTCAGGATAGTACAAGATATTATTGGGGTTTCTCTCTCTCTCTCTCTGGTTGATAATTGAGCACCAGCCCAACACTCTGCCAGCGTTATGTCATTCATCGTGTGTTGGGGATGTTTAACGTTTGATGACAGGAGCTAGAGCAATGATTGCAGTGATAATAACCTTTTGAAAGTCTAGTAAAACATGCTACAGCATCAGGCCAGTGCTTATTGGTCAAATTAAAAAAATGCCATCTGTTATGTGCATTCTTATTAAAATAATTTGTATTCATACCAAGTTTGTTGCTACTTTATTTAAATGCTTCTTATATATGTTGAGGCTAGCAGGAATTATAAGGCAATAATCATGAAACTTAGTGTTATGCATCTGTGCGTGTCCACCAGTACACACCCCCCTTTATATGAAATTTGACACAACCTCAGAACTATTCTGTGTTAAAATTTTTATAAATTTTGGCACACACAAAAGATAGGAACTTTGTAGATATTTTGATGATCTATCTTTGTACAAACTATTGCAACCCTGGCTTACTGAGTCCTTGGGTTTTGCATAAATAACATATTGTTATTTATAAAAAGAGATTATCTCAACAAACATCCATTTTTTTATGGTGTGTAATTGAGAAGTATGACATACAGAAAATGTTTGAAATATTCCTGATAGATTTTACCTACCCATCTTTTCCATCAAGACACTGGTGCAGAATATTCAGATACAGGTAACTGTTTAATGCAAACTGCAAAATTTTGGATTAAACCTCCCCCCCCCCACCCCTTCTTTCCAGATAATGAGTAGTTGTAAGGACTTTGGTCCATTGTTTTTCAGACCATCTTCTATGATCTCCCAAGGTTAGCCAATGTTACCTGTGAGGAGTGGATTTCGACTGACCTCTTGGCATCCTGTGGTGTATCTGGGGCAAGTCATATTGATGTTGGAAACTCAAACCATGTTCTGAAGCAATTTTCAGCAGCTGCTTGGGTGCTGAAGACATCAGGTGAATGTAGATACAATGTAGACAGCCTACAGCAGTGATTTGCACCAATGCTGCATACATTACCATTCATTCATCCCTTAAACTGTCAGCAAAGATAACATTTGAAAAACTAATTTCAACATATTGACACAGATTTTTTTCCATGTGTGGGTGTGTGTGTGTGCGTACGCGCGTGCATGTGTGTGTGTGTGTCTGTCTCTCTATCAAGAGATCATTCCTTCATCAAAATTATGAAAATACCCTTATATAATTGGCTGCATGCTCTTCTTGGGCACCTTAATCTGTCCTGATTTAGTATTTGTGTTTAGATGTATGACTGTATTTCTTTATGTGTGTTTACTAGCTGCTACAGAAGACAATGCTGCTGCCATGATGGGGCTCCATGACAACGTTCAGAAGAAGGCAGTGCCATGGCATTCATTAATCCCTGAACAAGATTTGGCATCAAAGCCCAGACACAAACAAGAAGAGGGGCTCATAGTTGTAGCATCTCTTATTGACCGTTTGCCTAATCTTGGTGGCCTGAGCCGCACATGTGAAGTTTTTGGCGTCTCAGAGTACATTCTGGGAAGTCTCAAGTACCTGGAGGACAAGCAGTTTTGCAGCTTGAGTGTAACAGCTGAACAGTGGGTTCCAATTTCAGAGGTACAAAGATATGAAACCAAGTAAATAAGTTAAAAGCTTTGTTTATGTAGATATCAGAATTAATCAGATTTATAGGTTCTGCTTAGAGTATGTATGATGTTTTTGTACCCTGTGGTTTCCATTGCATTCTCTTGGTCATACCATTTTGTGATAGTTATACAGTGACAAACTATCTTCCCTTTCACTGTTGTAGGATCTGTTATATAATTTCTTCCCAATTGTACCATGCAACTTACGAAGACGCAGTTTTGTGCCTCTTCTGTTTTTCTCCTGTCTCATCCATAACCCTTTGCCCTCACTTTACCTTGTTGCATTCCAGTAATTTTTTCACTTGTGTGAAGCATGTATATGAGTTAAGGAAGATGTATGCTTTAGTACAAACAAGTTTTATTTGAGCTGCCTCATCTGACATCATTTATATATTTGGTCTGTGGATGACAGACACATATTTACCATAACAAAAATTCATCCTGTATTTCAAGATGAAATCTTGTCAGACCCAATCAGACACGATGGTATAGGTACCTCTATGAATGCAGACGACTTCCAACATCATCAGCTTCCTTCAAAGACAAGGCTGTGTTTTGTCTGTGTGGAGTGTATGGGTGCTGCAGATCACTGGACCCCGACTCTGATGTCTATGATGTGCTCAGTGATCCTGTTGGAGGTGAGGTGGTCCATTTGGCTGATATATCTCACTATATGAGCAGGGGATCTTGTACACCATCAACTGTGACAGGACAGAAGTCATAGCAGTATTTACACACCCCCACGCTTTCAGCTAGGATGGTAGATACCAGCTAAGCAAAGCCTGGCTCCACCTCCTTACCACACCAACTCCCTGTGTTCATGAACCTGCTCTGAACAATGCTGTCTTATAACCCACAAATTCATTCACCCTGGAGATGGTAAGTGTAATGTTTGCTGAAACACCACACATTTCTGTATGTATCCAAATACCAAACACTTGTCCAGCGCATCAGTGTATGTTCCAGGTCCTCTTCTATTCCTCTTTCTCCTCAACCTTCTTTTACTTTTCTTGTGGCTTTCCTCTGTTCCTTGGTTTCCTCTTTGTTTGTTCAGTAAATGCTATTCATCTTGTTCCGTAACAGTTTGTGTCCCTATACTATTTATTCCCCTCAGATCCATCACATATCACCTACTTGCAGCCACTGTGTTGTGTTCATACTTTCGGTCTCCTTCCCGTTCATGCCCAGCAGATTACATGCTTCTGCTGCCTGTGTTCTGTGTTTTCAGCATTTGTAAACCATTATAGTTTGTTACTCTCTGTCCTGTTCATACACCTGTCATTTCCCCAGCTGTTTTATTCCACTCAGTCAGTCCGTCATTTCCACAGCTGTTTCATTCCACCCAGTCAGTCTTGCATTTTTTCCCCATATATGTATTTGTGCTGATTTCAGCTTAGCCCTTCCTTTCCGATTGAGAAGGCATCTTTCTCTTTGCCCCAGTGCTTCTTGTGGTTTCATATAAGGCAGTGAAATAAAAATCATCAGATTACCAGACATAGCAGTTTGAATCTAAACATACAGACTGACTATTTGGCTGTGATATGTTGTTTTTTTCTCCCTTCATGCAAGTCTTGTAATAATGAAGGAATTAAACACAGCTGGTTTATGTTGTGTACTTTACTGTGGCAGCATGTTTCAGCCTAATTTGGTCATCTTGAGGCCAGTAATATAAAATACGTAAAAGGAACTGTATACGGTTGCGTTATAAGATATTAAGAATTGAGGTCTTAATTTTTACAGTCAAACCAGTAAATGTTACTCTGTCAGATTTGTTTTGATAATAATTATGATGATAATAAAATTGATGAAAATATGCTTCTGTATTTCACTGTGGTAGGAGAATGTGCATTATAAAGTGAATGGAACAGTACATTGTGCATGGCCTTGTTGGTCTTGTGCTAATGCTTGTAGCTGTTCGTCTGTGTTCATCATAATTTCCTGTTTTGGATTGATGGTTTATTGTATTGAATTCCCATTCTGTTAAAAAGTGTTGGATCCAGTGCACAGATGTACTAGCCTTCATCACTGTCTGGGAGATACTGTAATGCACCATACAGCAGACTAGACACAGCGTTCACATTGCAGCTCGAGTCTTTTAACTGTATAATAACATACGCACTGGAAACATAAATAAAAAATAAACACAAGATTAATTATTGGTTCGTATTCAGGTGAAACCCCACCTACTCCCCAGATACCTGGAAGCCAAGAGAAAGGATGGTTTCACATTGGTTGGAGCTGAGCAGACAGCAAACAGCACTCGGCTGAATGACTTCAAGTTTCCTCAGAAAACATTGCTCTTGCTAGGGTGAGTACAACAACACAATTGGATATGGAACTGAGAAACCAAATTGCAAGATGTTGGGGGGGGGAGTTACACGATTCAAATTATGTTACAGTGCGTTTACGGCTCCAGAAGTACCGAACTGTACTCTGTGACAAATGCAGGGTACATGGATAGCAGATGGTGCTACATTATAAACTTACTTATTTTGTAAATGTTCATGTATTAATGGGTCTATGACCCCAAGTTCTTTTTGGTGCCATAAAAGTAATGTTTCACACCTCTAGACAAACTCTGTAAGAATTTGTTGTGTTGTAATTTGTTTATGAAAATGTTTTCTATATGTCATAAGACACGTGTACCTTTTGGTAGCACATGGGTGTAAGGGAAGAAATGCAGGACTTATGTATAGTGCTACTTCAAGTTTGGAATGGTTTGAATGTACGAACCTAAAACCACCAGGAATGTGACTGATGAGAATCAAACAAAATACACAGACTGTTGACATAAAAAAAAAAAAGAAAGAAAAAAGAAAAAGACCGAAAATTGGCTTTACAGCTGACTAGAGCTTGGATCTATAAGAATATGAAAAGAGTATTATCATGTGATGATTCTTACTGTGGTTTGGGAGCTGCATTGAAGTCTGATGATACAGAATCTCAAGGACAGCAGGCTGGACCTAAACAGTTGGTACATGTTAACCAAGCCCATAAAAGTTATCTTATTTTGGCGCAGATTGTCACCAAGAAGGATGAAGTGCATTATGCTTGGATAATTGAAGACAGTAATGGAACTGATAACAGAGTATTGTTTCTTTGATAACATGGAAATACATGGAAGTTCATATTTCCAGAGAATGATGATAGTGGTGCTGTAGCAAGTACACACAACCAAGAAAGGCTTGCTGCTCCACTTCAAGGAGATGGTATGAAATGGTGATTCCTGTTGATCTCATGAAGGTTATTGTCAAGTAGACTTTTCTTGAAGTAGCAGCAGGCACTTGAATCTCATTTGTTAAACATTTATTTTGGACTTTCATAACCACACTGGCGACCAAGGACACTACTAAGGCAGCCATAGTGGGTGATAAGCATAAGCCAGACTCCATAGGCATTACCTGAATACGCATGCTACCAGATAACCTATAAAAATAACTTGTTTAGTAACTTCACTCATGATATAGTGCATACTCCCTGAGGATGATCCCGTATGGGGATCGAAACATGTAGGAGGAATATAAATCTATTTTAATGTGAAACTAAAAAGGTGATTTTAATGTTTCAAGTGTATTGTGCAAATTGTTGGTTTTAAGCAAGAATTTGTTTTGGACATTTATTTTCTCAAATATTAGTTGTCAGCTGTCACAACTACACTTTATTGTGTACCACAAGCATTGTAGCAATCTGCCTCTTGGCAGGAGGAAGTCAGTAACTAAAGTAGTGTGATTTGTTGCATCAGTATATCTCTCATTCATAGGAGGCTATAAACTATAACTTATGCTCCAAATGTAGGAATTTAGTCAAGGTCAGCTGTGGACGGCGTTTTATTCTCACAGACCATAATATGAAATCAATACCCTGAACTTTTCGAGCAATATACCAGTTTAAATTCTAATCTGGTTCCTGTTATTCTTTCCAGCAATGAGAAGGAAGGTATCCCACCAGATCTCATACCACTTCTGGATGTTTGTGTAGAGATTCCTCAGCAGGGAGTTGTCCGTTCCCTCAATGTGCATGTGACTGGTGCACTGTTTGTATGGGAGTATATGAGACAGCAGGTTCTGAAGTGAACACATTCTAGAACATTGTTTCTGTGTTGCATGCCTTAAAGTGTAATAATTAAAATATGGTTTTAAAATTCATGTACAAAACTGTACGTTACTTCACATGTTATACAGCTCATCTCCAATTTTCCCATTATACATATTCAGCCTTCCACATTCCCCTCCATTTCTCGAAGTTGTCCAAGTTCTTTTCTTCTCACCCATTCGCACATGTCTGACTGCAAAATACATAGCTGCCTCACCATTGGACCCACCAGTGTGGGTGTTTGCAGATAATGCCTGGGCTGTAAGAGACAGCGTGAATAATATGTGGCCTCCGTGAGTGTGAGAGTAACATTGTACAGCATTCAGCAGCAGCAACTTTAATGGGTAACAGACATTTAGATAAAGTGAATTAGATTATGTTTTTAATGTGATACACTATCAATACAGTCTCTTTAATTTCAATAGCTACTAAAATTTCCATTTCCTTGATTTTACATTCACTTTCAATTCCCTTCAGATATGTAAGATCCAGGTTTCACCGTACATAGAGTAAACAGCGAGGCAGGAAGCTCCTCCAATTCATTATTAAAAGTTATCAATTTATGTGGCATCAAATCCCAGAAGACTGGAGGCTTCTCCAGTGCCACTCTGAGAACATCACAATCTCATTTATGGGAATTCACTCCATGCCTTCTTTGCTCAGTAGCTCTGCAAGAACAAACTGGACATGAGTAAAGCCCTGTTTTGCCCAGCTGTAACTCTGATCCATGGCCACCTCCTTCATCAGTAAGAACCACAGATGAAGAGCTACCAAGGCAGGGCTATCACAAGGCCTGGGTATTACCCGGTATCTTGCCTGATTTGTAACCTTATACTTCAAGTTTTTTGATAAGCAGGATAAAGACAGGGTCTGTGGTAAACAGCACATATACATTTTTTATTTCCTGCACCTAGAGTAAAAAAAAAATTGATTTATATTGTGTAGGTGACATTTGCAAAGGAGCTGCATTGTACCCTTGCATGTTTGGTAAATGTTTGTGAAACAGTTTTTGGGCCAAAGTGTCAAAGTCATTTTTTACTTCTGTCTTGGCAAGAATTGTTGAGTCTACTATAAATTTGTGACACCCTAACAACAAAGCCAGTGTATGAGAACCAAGAATTGAGAATTTTCAATAGCTAGAAATCACATTCTGCTTTTAATTACCCAAATACCTTCAAGATAATTGAAGGTATTCTGGTGATATGGGATAGACACATTACCAGGATAGTGTGTGTGACCACTTCTGAAAAACTGACTTTTAACAAAACAAAGGGCAAAGTGGTGAGCGGATACCAAAACTGGAGTGGTTCCAAGATCATGGAAATGACTAACTGCAAACAGAAGGAATGATCTGGGGAAGACCAATTTGACCCACACTGTAGCACCAGCAAAGAATTACAGGGAAATATATACATATATTTCCCTGTGTGTGTGTGTGTGTGTGTTCACAGGCAGGGACACATACACATGTATGCCCTCGCCCTTTTCTCTTATCACGTCCCACTAGACTAAAATGTTTTCCTCTAATCCACCAGTCAGCTAGTCACAAATAATCTGAGGTACATTCCACAGTCAACTTACAAACTCAGATTATCATGTTGAAAGACACTTTCATTAGTGTTAAGAATGGCAGTATGCCCCACTTTTCCAAACCAATGGGATGAAATTCCAAAGCTTTTTCCTGTAGAAAGAAGCTCAAGAGTTAGTATGGTACCACAGAGTATAAGTAAACACATCAGTCACATACTGCCTGGTATAAACTATGGACTGGACGGCCCAGGGATCAAATCCCGGTGAGGGCAAGATCTTCTGCACCTGTCCAGACTGGCTGTAGGCCCCGCCCAGCCTCCTATACAATGGGTACCGGATCTTTCCAGGGGGTTAAGCAGCCAGGGCGTGGTGTTGACCACCCACCCCCATCTAGCGCCAAGGTTGAAGGAAGAGTACAGCTATACATCTGCTCCCCCTCTGGGTTGTCATGGCCTGTTCTAGGGTGAAATTTACCTTTACCTTTTTTACTCCCTGGTATAAATGCACTGGAATTACATCACCCACTGAAATGACTACCAAAAAAACAGCTAGTTTACTTCTGCAGCTATTGCATCTACACAACAAGCAGCACATTCTAACCTGAATATGGTCACTAAACAAGACCATTTCTGCATTCCTAGTAGCAATCCCTTGCTTATCATTAATTCCCAACATTATGCCAAAATTACATGTTTAGAGGATATGCAGACCACTTTGTCACAGACTAATCACATATGAATAATATGTATCTTGTTTTCATATGTGCCAGTAACTTGTCTTGTGACCAATACAGTCTGCACTCTCAGCTGCTGTCCCAGGCCTCACAATGATATGCCACTGTAATAAACACTAAAGTCTTTTAACACACAAATATATTACAGTCAAGATATGTGATCTGTTAGGGGTATAGAACACAACATGGACTCTCAGCAAACAGAAAACACCGTGACTGAAACCTCTCCGCCAGTGAGGCAGACGCAGCTAGGCTACCTCAGCAGATGAAACTAACTTGCAAAATTTTGATGTTTTGCTGACCGTGCATCTCAGTATAATCTTAGCAATTGACCAACTTAATGCACAAATTCTGTTTTATAATAGGTTTATTATATTCCTCTACATGTTTCGAGCACTGTTGTGCTCATCATCAGGAGGTCAAATTGTATTATACAGCATCTGGTATATTCACACTCTGTAGGTGGCCGGACGGCGCATAGTTTGAGACAGTCATCTCTCAACCTGCGCACTGGACGGCCACCTACAGAGTGTGAATATACCAGATGCTGTATAATACAATTTGACCTCCCGATGATAAGCACAAGAGTGCTCGAAACATGTAGAGGAATATAATAAACTTATTATAAAACAGAATTTGTGCATTAAGTTGGTCAATTGCTAAGATTACCTTGCAAAATATGTGACTTTAGCAAGTGGGCCCAGAAGCACCTTAATGCTCACCCACCACTCAAAGTCACTATATACATGTGATTCAAACACTTCAAAATAGACAGTCAACACTGCTAAACAGCTGCATCACAAATATAAGTCTACTGTACAAGTAACAATTCCTTTTGCGTTTGACAGCTGTCAATAAGGCAACACTGGTGTACAACAAATAAAACCTTCCCAGCTGCAACTATGACATTTTACAGGCATTAAAGCTCTCAAACATTATAACCAAATTTAGAAGCGTTAGACACCTTCACATGCACACTTAACTCTGTTGAGGCTTCTAGTCTCCTCAGTTCTAACTTACCACATATCTTCTCCATGTTGCACAGATTACACACCTAATGCCACGTGATTACTAGGTTCTACTGCCAAAATTTGAGGGGAACTCTCTCCTTGTGTTGCTGAACAATTCAGTGCTTCTCCAGTTGCCTTTCCTGCCACACGGAAAAAACGCCACAAAGTCTCTGAATTTCCTTTCGGACTATTCCCCTTATTGGCTTCAAGTGATCGGGAACGTGAAAGTCTTCGTTTAGGTGTAATGTGTACATTGGAATTGGTCTCACTTTCCACACTGGTTGTCTTCTCTTTTCTCAGCTTTGTGAGCCAGTCAACATTCTCCTTCAGCCTTGTATTTGGACTGCAGTGATGATGTGGTGAAGTTCCATCGAGAACAAAATTTGGCAGGTTCAGTGTTGGTGAAGACAGAATGGGATGAAACTCTCTTTCTGTATCAGGTTGCTGATCACTTGTAGAAAACTGACAACTGACACTGTGTCTACATGGACTGAACAATTTCCTAGCTCGTGTTTCCAGCCCCATTCTACTCAGCTGATTTCCTTCTCGAACTGGTGAAAGCACAGTGAGCTTGCCACATGAGCTGAAACTGCAACTGGCATCATCATCAAGCAAATCCTTGAGTTTGCGTTTAATCCTGGGAGACTTCCTCCTAAGTACACACGCACAAGTTGTACTCGGACTTGTAGCCTCATCCTTGCCATTACAGTTCAAGGACCTTGCCTCTGACAGTGTAACTTCTGAACAGACACGGTCAGGAGTTCCCTCATGATGATTAATTTGTGCTTTGCTGGCAAGTGATGTTGCACGTACAACCTGATTTGTGTAGCCTTCTTCTACATGGGCTATCTTTGGTGTTACAGCCCAACCTCTTAGCACTGCAGCATAATTATCATCTTCAAACTCCAACCCAACATTCCAGATCCGATGTCTTGAGTCATCTGAACACGTCACAATCTGCATCATCAACAAATGAGCAAGTCATGGTAAAATATGTCTTACTAACTACAGGAAAATTTTCATAGTGATTGTAAAATTTAAGAATTGTTACCTAACAGGCTGCACATGCGACATAATGGCTTATCTTGGTAGAGACATAGACAGCAAGAGAACAAATGACAGCAACACAAGCAACTGTGATGCATCTCACCAGGGGAGTGGGAGTTGTTTATGTACAATTTATTCTCTTGTCCTACCTTGTTTGATTACATAATGACTATAAATATATACTATTTTGGCAATGTCCATCCAAATGGTACAGCCTTGTCACATGACTTTGGACATAAGACAGTAAAACAGACATACTGTGACATAAAAGACAAAAGCAGGAAAACACACCTTCAGAATTTACATTCTGACATACACCAACCCCAGTTGACAGAAGCATCAAATATGAACATGGCAAAACCATAGGTGAAAGCTACAACATTCAAGTGGGATATGCTGAAAAGGGCAATCCACAGCCTTTCAAGTGGCAGATGATGATATTCTATACATTTTGACTTGCTGGATCACTCTCATTTTGTGACACTAAGAAGACTCATCAGGATTTCACATTCCACTTGGTGTGAAAACTTATACAAGAAGCAGAACAAACTGGGGCATCATCACTTCTCTAAAAGGAAGATCAACCTCTGCAGCAACAAAAGTTGCCAGCCTTTCACTAAGAAAAACTGATCACTTGTTGAAGAAAAGCAATCAGTTCAGATGTCACATGTGTTCTGCACATGGACTAAGTCTGTGAACTAGTTATGTAAGGTGTAAAGTGTGATTGTGTCTTACTTGCTTCAAAGACTATGGCATTAAACCTGTGATATGAACTGTTCACAAACATACATTTCCACTGTAACCAGACAATAAAACTGGTGTCTAACCAGTCGAACAATTAACCAAGTAACTGCCAACTAATTTTTGTACTAGCCAACCAAACCACCCCATAACACAGTCATCCTTGCAACGATCGTAACATATCTAGTAACAAAACTATCTGGCAACCAGAGGACCATAAGCACATTCACAGTTTGCCATGGGACACTGTATTCTGATACTAACCTTTGTATCCCCCACAGGACACCACTGCACACAGGTGACCTCTGCCCCATGTCCCACCAGGCTTGTCACCGGTCTCTCTGAACCACAGGTGTTCCATATGTAGGCACAGTCATCACTGGAGCCACTGGCAAGGTACAGCCCATCAGGACTGAGGCATGATTTAACATAGAATGTGGAATTCTGGTGACCAGCAAATACCGCAACTAAAAAAAGAAAAGTTCTGTAATTTTATCAACTGCACAGATCGCACACTGTCAAACAGGATGACAAATATAGGGCATGAATTGCTGATAAGATGGAATGACTGTGATGCCTGGGGTTCTCACAACGGTGTTGTTGTGCTGAAGATTCAGACTTTATGGAATGTGACACTGTGTCAACAGGTGAGACAGTTTGAAAGCACCATGATCCTTAAAGTCGTCTCACCCAATGCTACTGTTCTGGCATACCAACTTGAACACTCAGCATGGAATGTAGTTGCTGAGGAATGCTTTAGTACCATTTGATCAAGCACCTAGTGATAATGAGGTAAGCAGATAAAAAACCAGACATCCAGTCCCTGGCAAGATACCAAAACCTCTCATGGAAAAGTGTTAATCACTATACTGAAATGATCAATTTCACTAACCAATAAAATAAATTTCTGCCACATGAAAATATCTACGCCCATGACAGTTAAAGTAAACTTTTTCATAGTAAGTCTCAAAATTCATACATAAGCACTTAATATTATAATTAGTCAATCAAGAAGGATGAGTTTGTTTGGACATATGGTATGCATGCAACTGAATGTTGTGGTTGGGAAGGTAGAAATCTTGCCTCAAGCCATGAGATCCCAGGTTCAATTCTCAGCTCAGAGACCAGCTATCCTGACTGCTTTTCATGGTTGTCCTCAGTCCTCTACAAGGATACCTCACATTACACTAAAGTGCTGATAGCCCCATCCATTACCACAAACCCAGGCTTATCACACGCATTACCCATTAATGAAAAATGTTTCCCACAATATCGGAGGTTCTCACAGTGGTATTACTGAATATTCAGGTCTTCTGGGATGTAACACTGTGTCACTGCTATGGCAGTAGAACTACTTGACGAACGACACAAGCATCATATCCCAGAAGACTTGAAACTTCACTGTTTCCCCCATTTGAAGCTCTTCTGGTTTACATGATGAAAGGTACTTTTCCTGCAAAACAGAAACAAACTGATATACCAGGCAACAAACAATGGCTGTCACGAGTGCGTCAAAATATAGGAACCAAAACTTCATCAAACTTGTCTCACATTAGTCTCACACAAAGAATCTAGATTACATGATCACTGGTCTACAAATGACTTCTCTGGAACTCACTGTCTGTTATTTCTCAACTTCCTTTCTGCCATTTTGACTATGGCCCTCCCCAATGACAATTCAAAATGTTATGTATCACCTAAGGAAATTTTTATATGATTTGTAGCAATATTTCGGGATCAGCGATGTAAGTGAGGGAGTACAAGTGACTGTGTTATTTTAATAAAAAAATGATGTAGTTGTTTAACTGGATAATAGCACACCTTTCATTTTATATCAAGAATAAAATGAATGAATAAAATAATAAGTGAAAAATAACTAAAACTATAGGTGATTCAGTGAACCACACCCATCTCCCGAAAGAGGTTTGCCTACTAGACTGAGCACACTGGGACAAACAAGGTAAAAGGGTGATTGTGTAGAACAGGATACAGTGTACACAACTCACCAGGCTTGGTCTCATACGTAGCAACATTGTAGCAGTATATCACACTGTCCATACAGCTTGCATAAAGTTTCAGTTTGCTAGGATCCAGCACCAGGTTTGTAAAGCCATTCCGAGACGTGCTCCCAGGATACGGCAATGTGTGGCAGGGTGATGGCTCTCTTTTGTATGCTGAGTAGTTCTTCCGCAGGTCCCATACTTTTATCAGCCTAGAACCAATAACCAGGGATACTAACCTTGGCACAATGTAAGTTCATGCAGACTAACTTTCACATCTGACACAGGGTTTTTTTTGAGAAGTTTACAATTACTCAACTGGGCAAGAAATTTCCTGTTATGGATCCAAAACATTCATTTCCATCACTAAAACACTGTCCAATTTTTTCCTGATGTAGTTAAATACAACGCTGTGTAGCAAAATAATTGCTGCTTATTCTGTGACCCATACAAAACACAGAAATACACTGTGTACAGACAGTGTATAATTTCTGAATGTTTAACTGGTGGTGCATATTGTAACCACTAGGATTTCAATGGTTAGCAACATTACACAAAGTGAGAATCAATGTCTGCATAGTTCAGTAAAGCAATGACTTCTGGTTACTACTAACAAGTTTAAACCAGCACTTTTGACTGCAATAAATCAATGTAAACCCAAAACCAATTAATAATCTGGGAGTTTAGTTTCAAAATAATTCCCCCAGTTCAGTCCCAACGTGTAGAGATGGCACAACATATTCTACTTGTGGAGAAGTTTCAAACAGTTCCGGAGGATCAGTTTATTCTATTTAATAATGCTATGTCAAAAAAAATGGATTACAGGGTGCCAAACGAGATCATGATATTGTCAATGATTAACTAGGAAGGATATAGCAGGAAGTACCAATGAGTCTCTTAAAACACTACACTTGCATTTGCCTGAAGGGATGAAAAAACAGCACAAAAAATCTCTGGCCCATGAAACAGAAAACAAGAATGATAACCCCTACAGCACAAAGTCTGGTACATGACTGGACAAGTACTTGATGATACTTGTATTCTGGGGTGACACTGTAGTTGCAACCCAGAAGACAGGTAAATCTGTAGTCACCACTGTAAGATCCTAAAATATCTGTGGATGTGTAACTGTTATATATTTCTATGGCTGAAACATGAAGGCTATGCACATCTAAAATATGGTAAGAGGTACCAACCCATCACCAGCCCCACACGAAATCAGGTGGTAATGATCTTGGAACACAAGACTAGTAATGCTACTGGCACGAGAGGTTGGTGTAGACTTGTTCCGGCGACTCCTTGATCCAGCACTGGTTGGAATACCTGAAAATATGACAATCCATCAAATTTTAGTTTCCCACACTTATAACTATGCCATAATGATAAGCCATGCTTGAGTAAAAGTTTGTATCAGGAGTTTGTAGAAACACAGAGTTGCAAATAACTGCACTGTACATATTATTTCCCATACAGTTTACAGTTCTTCAGCTGATCACGAAACTCCTTGACCATATGAACCAAACAGTTCATACCTGTGTTACTAAAATCCTTCCACTGGACCCTATATGTGAGTCAGTTTAATCCAGTTTACATCTTTACAAATTCCTATCTCTACAATCCACCTCATATCCCATCCACATACATGTCTCCAAGTGATCTTTTCACTGAGAGTTTCTGACCAAAATTTTGTGTATCTTTATTTATGCAACATAAGTTTCATGCCCAGCCCATTCCATCCCGATTTGTGTCATCATCCACAAATTATTAGGTAAACAGTATAAATTACAGGGCTTTCCAGCACATAATTTATTCTAATCCTTTGTTACTTTGTTGTATTGTCTACCAACTGAAAACACTCACTCACCTGATCCCAGGGCATGATGAGAATTTGAGATAAAGTTATCTGGCTTATCCCACAATGGTCCCTGGTTTGATCTTGTGTCCCAGACCATTATCATCCCATCCCGGGCCCCTGTTGCAAAAACAGCTGCAAACAATCAAACTGACTCTGTCAACCAGCATGAGAAATTTCTGTATCCTTAAATGAGATTTATAAAAGAATTTCATTGCAGACAGGGATTTATTTTCTGTACTTTTTTTTTAATCATACCTTCTTTTCTCCCAACAGTTAAGACTTTCTTGCTTACTAAGTTATTACACTATGCACATAATTTAGTTTACTTATATTTCATGGCCAAGGACAGCTTAAGTGTACAGGCTGTTCTATTTAACTTTGTAATTACAGCAGTGCTGTGCACCAAATGTTAACAAAATTTTAGTTTTGTCTGCATTTTGGGTACTACAGCCACTGTTCAGAAAATACACAATAAATCACAAAAGAAATGAAAATATGATAGGATTATGTTACTCAAAACAGATTTTGTGCAAGTATACAAAACAAAATGGAAAGGAAGTGATTAAGTAATAAGTTCTGACAGGATTTCCTTAATTATAAAATATCAACACAAAAAGGAATATCCTTACAAAGATCTCTAAAAAGACAGAAAATTTATGTTCACTTTAACTTAACAAGCAAATCGGGTCTAAAACTGTAATAAGGATGATGATCCAATACATGCACAAACCAGCAGTAAGGAAATTCTCAGCTGTAAAAAACTAAATTTTCTCACTTTTATCTTGTGGCCTGAATGCGACTGTCTTGACACTCCTTGTATGTCCTCTGAATTGCCGCACCTGCCTGAATGGCATGATGCTAACATCCCACAAAACAGCTGTGTGGTCACCAGACACACTCACCAGCTTCAGTTCCTCCTCCATCCATGCCAAGTCAAATATTGCATTGTGATGAGCTTGTATGCCTGCTGATGAAGACAACACTTAAAATCTTTAGACCTGGGTCCACAACTCCACCAATTTGTAATGTTAACATATTATCAAATGGGTACCAATGGTTCCTTTCTCTACTGTTTATAGTGGCCATAATACAAAAGTAACCACCCACCTCCAGAAGAAGGAGGGCATCCTACAGGCTGGCCTGCTTCATATCACCTTACTTTATCATTCCATGAGAATTTACTGAATTCTGAGTTTCACAAATTGCAATACTGGTGCAGAATGGGTTTGATAAGTTTAGGTTAGTCAAACCAGCAAGCAGGCCTACAAATAAAAGGGTTAATATCAAGATCGCTAATTACATATGAGCGCCAAGTTTTCGATAAAGAGTCGTTCTGCCCGCTTCGAAATTAGTTTGCAATGTAATACAGTCAAGAGCATTTGTGGATTTCATGGGCCACTGGTGATGCAGATTCTAATCACTAAAACAGCCTTACCTTCAGCATTTATCTCGCCTGACCTATGACGTATATTTTTTAGTCTCGTGTCTTGAATTGCTATCATGCCATCTTCATTTGCGAGTGCAAGCAAATGCTGGTAATTTGCTTTACAGCAGAACTGGCAGGCGAAAACAGGAGACTCAGAGTTATAACTCTGGCCATAATTATATGGGTAAATGCCACAAAACTCATTACAATCGTAGCACTTCAAGCGTTTGATAGCCAGATCGTAAGAATTCGTGGTTCCTGCGGACAACACACGATCATAAATTACGTGTTTAAAAATGACGCTACAGTAACTACACGTTTACGTATACACATTGTACTTACTACGCCCTGTTTCTCTTGCATATAATAGGTGTACGAAGTCCATACTCGTTTATAAGGCATCAATCAACAAACATCTAGACTGCATTCGTACCATTTCTCAAACACATAAATGTTTACGTTCCTACGCGGGAAATAAATATCGATTCTCTATCGACTCACGATATTCTACAAATTGACTGAAAATGGCGGTCAATTGACTTGACACTTCAGGGCAAATGATAGAAAATGGCCCAATTGACTGAAAATGGCTGTCAATTAACATGACACTTCAGGGCAAATTGAAATAAAATGGCGTCACACAGTTGGCGCAAGAAATATCGGTGTAACTGGCCATCACAGATCATCTAATGAAACGCAGAGGGGAGGCGCTTTCGTGTAACCCCTGCTGCAGTGGAAAAGCAGTAATTATGAGGGTGTGTAGCCTTTTGTATCTGGCCTGGGCAGCTATATTTTCTGTTTTATCTCATAAGCGGCACGATTTTCGGGGGGGGGGGGGGGGGTGTTGGGGGAAAAAAAATGTTTTTTGTTATTCCCCCCATCTTTTTTTTTTTAAATTTTT
>Ga0123352_10006697_pt1 | contig 17696 bp, 7 predicted proteins | sample TergutLab28metaG_FD_89700 | JGI IMG/M metagenome (GOLD analysis project Ga0123352, IMG submission 89700) | Labiotermes labralis P1 segment gut microbial communities from Petit-Saut dam, French Guiana - Lab288 P1 | ecosystem: Host-associated > Arthropoda: Insects > Digestive system > Gut ... | reverse complement strand
GACATACTCCAGAAGGCAGCATTCCGTACAATCACGGCCGTGTGAACCTCGAATGTCACATGACCTATTTATTCAGTCTGGGTCTATATAACGACGCCGGCAATAGCGCAGATTAAATAGCGTCGAATGACAGGATTCGTGATTAATTGATTAGAAAAGATATTGTGGAAAGTTGTCGTGACCTAATTTGGGGCATCGCTGCAATTGTTTGGATGGGCTGAGAAAAACAAAGAATAATCCCAGTCAGGAAATCCGCTTTCGGCGCCGGGATTTGAACTCAGGACCTAACAAATAGGAGGCAGTGTTACCCGCTCGAACGCGATGTTTAGTACGAGTCATGACGAAAGAAAGAAAAATCAAACAGGTCATCCTAGACCGCTGTCGATGAATGTAAACGTAGGAGCTGATCGCAGAACAGAGGTCCTCCCTAAACCTAACCTAACATTCCATTCCGCCGTAAATCAACAAAGACGGTCTCATATGGTTTCTGGAATACGATGATATAGTGAGGAGGACTAGAAGTGGATGGTGTATAAGAATGAAAAACGGCTTCGTGCCGGCATAATATAATAAATGTTGCCCGTAATGTTGCCACACAAAATCACGTGAATTAGTGCCCGTGCCAAAGGTGTCCGGAGATGAAGCGGTGGACCGACAGGGAGATAGCCAGACTTAAGGTGGATTCCAAACCACAGATGTATGACGACGACGAGATTTGCGAATCAAGACGATGGACAGACTGTACCGTAGTGTTCCGCACGCAAGCTACAGCGTGGTGAAGAAAAAAGGAACTGAACTTTTGTTTGTAACGTTTACATCACGGGCATTGCTTTACTTATCGTAATTCCAGGTTGCAATCCGTACCACACTACTATCGAACTCCTACCATTCCAAGCGCTCTCAGCAGTCATCTCCTGTTCAATTATCTCTTTTTTATCACTCTCTACATCAATGTTGCATAAACCACGCCCAGGATTCTTTTCATTAAAACGTTCTATATCGATAACGTAAATATACGTTCATTTAATCTACGTAATGGGACCAACACTGCAGTTAACTGTTCACACAAATTATTAGTTTGCAAATGTTACCCAATACGGACGGACTGGTGGGCTTCCGGGTTTAATTTGAATTTAACATACATTTTTAGAGACATGTGCATGTGCAACTTCAATAACAGTGGAACATTCTTCGGAAAATATCAGGCCCTGAATGCACTAATACGACCTACTGTTATAAAGATCCTGGGATGATTTTGTAATACGTACTGTCGTATTACACTAGACTTATCCCCAGGGATAACAGGGCTACAATGTTATCCACAACCAAATAAATTACTACTACTACTACTACTAGTACTACCACTATTACTACTACTACTGCTGCTGCTATTACTACTACGACTATGACTACGACTACTACTATTACTATTACTACTACGATTAATACTACTACTATTAATATTACTACTACTACTTCTACTTCTTAGCTGTGATTTCAACACTGCAGCGCTACTTTTGTCAAACAGTGGCAGGTATAAAAGGTGTGTCTGTGTCTCCCGTCGGAAAATGATTAATCAGAATTTAGTGACAAGAACTCGCATTAAATTTTGTATGAAATTAGGAAAGAGTACAAGTGAAAAGTGTGCAATGATCTCTGAAGCAAGTGGCAAAGTAATATGAATAAACAGTGTGGCATAACAGGTCTCAAGAACATCTGAGAGAGGACGTGGGAGATACTGCATGAAACAGTCACAGATCCGACGACAATGTTTTAAAAAAGGCCTCACCGTCTTCTGCCTACAATATGCACCACTTCTGTAGCGGTAGATACATGTACAAAGCCGAAACAATGTTTTAAAAAACTATCATCGATCACCCATACCGGTGATTCTCACAAATCTTTTCTCCACAACCCAGAACCACATAAATCACGTTGGCCTTCCTACCCAAATAATACCACTACCCAAGCAACATTCCAGCAATCGCCGCAGTTTTGTAGAATATTATTAAAAAGTTGCTGATGATTGTCGTAGTCAACTACTCAACAGAAGGCTCTAGAGACATCACAGAACCCCTGGTCTATAACAGCTGATCGCCTACACTAACGTCAACATACTCTGCTTATTCAAATTCTGTGAACATCGCAGATGGCCTCGGAATAAGTTGCCTCTATTTCTTCCGTCATTCAACAGTAAAACATTTTGTCGTAGTTTCTTCGACATGTACCAACAGAGTTCCCTCGTTACCATAGTAACTGGTTTCCGCAAAATAAAGATTCACCCTTTTCTTAAACAGTTTGCCACTGTTGTTATCAACACCCGTTTCCGGAATCGAAACGAGTAAACAAGAACGCAACAAACCAACCGTTGGAAGTCAGTTCCGTCACCCATGCTTATTTCGCAAGTCGCTTGCATAGAAACGATACCATCGTCCGACAACACCAGACCGAGGCAAACAGGTAACAAATCTAGTGACTTGCTTGCAAACGTTTCCTAAGCAAAATTAGCATGCAACGAAATGGTGCAACAGACTTCAGGTCGCAAACCGCAAAACTGTTCGAAAAAAAGTCGAGTCCTGCTATTAAAGGCAATGACAAAACCTCTACAACAGAAGGTTTCTTAGAGGTAAAGTTGTCCCTATGCAGGCCACGAAGGCATATAAAGGTGAGGGGTTATAGCTCTACTTATTCTTAACCCCGGCAACACATGCAGCTCAGTGGTAACTTCAAAGCACCGGTCGCTTTATTCCCAGGGAAAGAAGCCCCATTGGATAGGAGACTCTTTCAGAAAGGAAAAAAAAATTCTTGCCCGTGCCCAAATGATTCCTAGGGTTTCCTGCCCGTGGCCTGGTCACCATACCGGCACAGCTATGCATGTTCCAATATAATGTTTATTGTTTGTGAAACTGGATCCGGGACTTAACAGTTCACTTTACGTACATCACACTTCTTTTTCCAACAGCGGTTTTAATGACATGCTCCAGTGTACGACTCGACCTTGCATGCTTTAACGCAAAGCATATGTACTTGCTCGCTGCGTGCTACACTCTCCATCCAACTCAACCTGTCTGATCTAACCAGAACATTTTTCAACATAGCGCATGTTCAGAAAAGAGGTACTGGGCCACTAATTTACCGTATATTCTCGAATCTAATCCGCAACCTTTTTACAGTTTCAGAGGACTAAAAAATCAGATGCAGATTAGAATCGCGTGCGGATTAGATTCGCGGTCGTGAGCTCGATTTTGGAAAAAATATAGAGCCGCTGTACGTGCCGCAAGAACAATACAATTATATAATATATTATATAATATCTATAATTTATTATTCATCAGACTCGCCGTCATCACTCATAACTGAATCAGTCTGTCCTGTAGGCAAGGGACGGTTGAAGGAAAGGTGCGGATTAGAACGGCGAACTAACTTTCTTTTCGTTTAAGAAATCGGCAAAAACTAGTGCGGATTATATTCAGGTGTGGATTAGAGTCGAGAATATACTGTAATTTTTTATTTGATTAATGCTTTTAAAAATTCTGCATATGCAATAAATGAGTATTGAGACGTGACGCACAGACTTAAGATTGCAATGAATGCATCTCAGCAGTCTGTGTAGTCCGACCCTCAACCCATGAAAGGGAAATACGTTGGGGCTGTTTGAGAACAGAGTTCTATGAGAATGTTCTGACCTCTGGCAAAGGAAGCTGGAAGAGCCTAAAGTAAACTGCATAATAAGAAGCTTCACTATTTCTCTAGAAATGCGACAAATATGGAATATCGACTGAAATTCTTGATCTACCTCCTCGTACAATTTGTTCAACGAGTTAAAAACACATCTCCAACGTGTTGCAGGTGTAGTAAACCATAAACAAATTTCAGCAGATTATGGGCTTACTAAGTGGCTTAGGGCAGTGCCCACTAACATCAGGCCACCGTCTTGTCTTGTGAACATGGCAATGAAGCTTACAGATACATTAAAGGCGGAGAAGAACTTCTCTACAGTTAGTGACCATATCCAAATGAGTCTCCATCTTCCACCAAAACTTTCACTGGTGACTACAAATAAGATGATAGAAAGAAAAACAAAATCGGCGTGAAAGAGGTTGTTAGCGGATGTGTGTGGATTACTTCAGCATACTGAAGTTTTAAGTGTCTGAAGCTACACCCAAATTCAACTGACTGTAAATACTTTTGTAAACCAGAGAGTCTGGAACAAGCACATCGGTGAGGAACACTTCGCGAAATGTCTATTTCGAGACGTCAAGTTGGTAATACTGAAACGTAGTCACGTGGTTCGACTGTTTTAACTAATTCCAAGGCCTAGAAACCAAGGGGAGACAATTAGCATTACAACATACGAGCATGCCAGAGGTCTATGGATCGAATCACAAGGTCGGGTATCGTGCCTCTAATTCTTCGTAATCTCCTTCACACGATTACGTGGCCGAAAGTCGCGGAGTGTAGTGGTTAGCATTTCTGCTTCACATCCAACTTCCAGCTACACTAACCGAGGTTCTCCTCAGTTCCTCTAAGTAAATTCTGAAACACTCCCCAAATGCTTCCTTCAACATCCTCCCTATTCGTCATTCAAAATCATCCATGCTACGTAACCTACGCAGTTCACAAACTGTCGTCAAACAGACAAAAATTATTCTTAAAGCTACACCACATACTGCCATTAAGAAATCCATTTAATTTCTCTGCGCCTTGGAGTGATTCTTCCGTGAACAACAGCACAGGACGTTAGCAAGAGTAGTATATCGACTGCAAGATTACAGCGTCCAGCGAAAAGGAAAAGCGATTGCGAACATGTAACTGGAAGCGATGCAGCAGTAATAAATCGTAAACATTCAGGTATGAACCTTTTGGTTCAGAAGAAAATCACAAAAAAAAAACCTCAGTGCAAGAGCATATGTACTGGCCGAAAACCAAACTGTGGGTATCCCTGAGTACAAGCCAGATGCTTTACTACTGAGTTAAGCCAGTTCAATGCGCTACAAGCAGCAGAACTCACATAACATTAAAAACTAAAAGACAAAATTAACTGCGCTCTTCACACTGATGGCCAGTTCCAAAGTTACGAGTTTTCCAAGATTTTGTGTATGTCTGATTTTTTTTATTTTTTACAAACTTACAGAGTCGACGACAATGATCCAAAGGTGAGTATGTGAATTTAATGTTTTACACTTTCTTGCAGCTGAACTAGATACATAAAATTTAAAGCAATTTGTTGCGCAAGGTCTTTTATTCGTTAATTAATGTTGCGACACATTTAGGCCTTTGCTGTTGGCCAACTTCACGGAGCTCGTTAGTTGTTTGACATGTGCAGTTTATGCTTCAACTTACGTGGTAGATTATACATATAAGATTACAATTATTGTTACGAAGATCAAATTCACAGTTCTTAAAGTCAGTTTAGCTTATTCATTTATAATGTAAACATGAAGTACCTGAAACTGGATTCCAGGACTTACTTCATTGGAAGAAAGACTGAAACGTTTGCACACAATACATTACATCAACAGCTAATAAAAATAATTTTAAGCTGTATTTAAGCACAAACAGATTTTAAGAATTGTGATATTTAAACTTCAAAGCGGTCATTTTAATCATATACGTAGAATTTCTTCCACATAAGTTGAAGCACAAACTACACATGTCAAAAATCATACGTGCTACCTGAACATGGCCAACAGCTAAGGCCGAAACATGCTGCAGCATTAACAAATAAAAACCTCGTGAAACTAGTTAGTGTTAAATTTTAAGCATGTGAATATGTGACTAGGGACTATGAATGAATATCGCAGTGGTAAAGATTCACATTCGTTCGTTCGCATTTGCATCACGGCGCAACTACCACAATATCCCAGGCCATAAATGTAAAATTTGTGTTGGACAAAGTGACAATGAGCCACCCTTTTCTCCGAGTTTGTCAGTTTTACCCCGTCAGTGACACTCTGTAGTGCAATGTAAGATTTTTGGCGGGTGGAGGAGTTAGTGGAGCTGGCGGACGGGCCTACTGAGTGTGGGGAAGTGGCGATGGGTGGGTGTTTATTTGATTGAAACCTCAGTGTGACAAGGACAAATGTACTTACAGTGGCGTAGAGAAGAATCAGACCAAACATGACTGTCGCTGCAACAGTGACTCGCTCCTAGTCTACCGTTTGTATATTCCACCGACCAAAAACAATGCACTGCACTATACCAATGCTCCATATTCATTCAGCCAACTACCACCGACGTGATATAATTTTAGCAATTACAACGTCTTTAAGAAACAACTTACAAAATATTAGCATTGTGACAACTTCAAATTTCGTGGGAACAGTAAAATCATCGCGTTCATAGTCATCCCAGACAGAACTTCGCCAGACCTATATTTCCTTTCTCTCCCGCTATGTCTTCTCAAAACCGCCCACCATGACCTGCGTGGGACAAACAGGACACTCATCTTGTGCGCCACGATTAAAGAGGCAGCTGTGCAGATAATGTACGTCCAATCCCAACACGGAGTGCAGGATTGTTCTAACACAAGAACGGTAACTTAACACCGATATTCATCAAAATTCATTATAACATGGCAAAGAACTGAAGTTGCATGCGTGCTGGTTACTATAATTTACTGCACACTGCTATCCGATTCTAATTACCACCACCACACTTAACGAAAGGCAATACTCTTCTGCAGTAGCATTACTAAGCAAGTTCGCTACAGGAGTAACGCTTATGCCTTGTAACACTCGGTTCCAATCTCAGACGACTTGACCGTGGTTGCGTTCGGCCCCTCCAGGCATGGTTGTGTTATTGCCTCAAACAGGACATGGTCGCTCTCTTCCAAATCGTTGTCAACCCATTATTCATTAATCACTCCACCATTCAACGTTGCACAATACGAGGTAGTAAGCGACGTCGTTAAGCTTAAATCAGTCCTTAGATAAACAAGCACGGTAACGCTAAAGATCGATGGACAGTTAGTGCAAATATCAGGTTACTACAAAGTGAATCTGGAAACTAAACGTCCATCACCAGGACCAAAACTTCTACACTTGAAAGATCCCACCCTGCAAAATGACCAAATCCGTTACCGCGAGTGATATGACTTCTTTCACGCCACTGGTGACGGGGATTACAGCGTTACGGTGTATGACTTTTGTTGACCGATCTGCTGCCGACTTTTCGGATAAGCTTGCTGTCTCCGCTTCTCCGAAACGTCGGTACCAAACAACCAATCAACAGAGCTTCGTACCCCAGACCACTTATCTACACACACGTTACTAACGAACGTACAACCCGGCCTTCACGCGAGACCTCAGACCATCACAACAGTATTGATGATGACACAAGTCTTCTGGGATGTGACACCGCATCTACTGGTACATAGCAGACAACGTTTAGGAAGGGCTCGCTGTCTCCATTTTAAGGGTTTAAGCAGCCACTCTTCTTCGGCTGCTTAGCCACTGGAGATAAGGGATGGCAAGCTCGTGCAAAAAGGCAGTCACTGTTTAACCAACCGACACGTAGCCAAGTCCCAAAAGACTTCAACCTTCTACAATCTTCATATCGCACAGACATAGGCCTACAACATAAATGCATACTAAATGAATCAAACTTGGCATAGGTCAAGAAAAATCTCGTTTCTCTTGACCCATCTCTTGCCCAGGGGTCTCAGTATGCATTCTTTTGACTTACTCCTCTTTTAAATGGACTGCGGCCATGCCTCAGAACGCGACGTATTGGACACCGGCCATGTGAGTGACGTGCCGTGACGTCCAAGTCAAGATTAATGCGCTGGTTCAGACGATCCGCTCATCTGCTCGCGGTCGTTAATTGCCAGCTCTGAACTTCTTTAACAGAATGCGGGAAACAAGGTGCGGTCGGAAGAAGACCGTAGGGAAAGACGTAACGTAAGGGTTCACGGTGCTTTAGCATTACGACACTAAAGTGTACACGACGCGCAGGGGTACAGATACACGCTTTCCGTACCTTGGCACGAGAGAGAATTGTGCGATCAGGTCAAGTTGCTGTCACTTGAGCCATGGGGAAAGATCCCCACTGCTTACAAGAACGTGTGAACTCGATGGCCATGCATCGTCAATAACAACAGGTATAAACAATGAGCTCCTGGTGGATCTCATAACGCCTACTTTTCTATTGTGCACACTTCCAGTCCTACAAATCTTGTGCCGTTAATGGCTATTCGGGTAATGTAACTTTATATGCAAGCCAACAATACAAGAGTTAATTATGGATTAGCAACTGAAGCGAGCGCCACATGCTTGAATCCTAACGTCAGAATCCCCTGTTCCTTGCGTGTAAATGTAATGTTCAAAACAGCATCAATAATACTACTACTACTACTACTACTACTGCTGCTGTAGTAGCATTATGTCTACGTTAAAATTATCAGGCATAACCTCAAAGTTTTGTAAGGTTGTCATGCTTGCCATTTTCCAATTACAAACAATACTGGCTACGGAATTTGGAGGCTTGGTTTCCACTAACTTCATATCAAATTTCGAACGGCCAGTCCTGTCTGAAACTGGTCGGATGGCTAACCAATAAGGGAGAGGTTAAACTCCGTTATCCCCAACAAATTTCCCCGAAAGTGCGCTGATACTGCATTTCCGGGTAACCACTCAAAATTAGTCAGATTCTGGTAAAAATTATAGCCGCGTAACCTCATGAGAATCTGAAAAAAAAAGTCTAAATTATTCTAATACACAGTATGTACAGAATGTAGCTCTGTACCAGGTAAGTTGTTTCAAATTTAATCGACGGAACCGCCCATGAGAAACACCCAGCGTTTATAACACACATAATCAGATCCAACATCATGCGACAACAGCAAAGTGTTTACTTGAACATAAACCACTGCAAACTTTACATAATTTTTTATGCTACTTAGCTAAAATATTTAACAACAACGCGAAGGACGGCTAGGACGGTGTAAGAATTTCTCGCCCGAGTCATCAGTCGAATGACCCACGTTCATAACGAGGGTCACCATCTCCATTCCTCGGACGGAAATACACTCAACCCAGGAAGTTACGTCGCAGGTGGTTCCGAGACCGGCGACTTTAGTGCAGATAACGTTCAGTAGAGACAGGTCTTGCCATAAACGCGTTGTCAAAATGGAGAGACCAGAAATGTAGATATGTTCAAACACATAAAAAATTTACAAAACGAATCGACAAACAAATGATAATTTGAGGAGAGATTCCTCTTGACCTGCAGGCGGGTCATCTGGATCATCATATCCAATACCCAACACTATAGCTGGAGATGTACCAGTGCCTGAAGATGGCTTGAAGAAATCAATCATTGATGCCAGGCGAGACAAAGACCTCCTCTTCTCCTTCAGAATCTCCTCAGAGCAAGTACACTTATAATTCCTTGTCGAGCTGTTGCTCACTGCTCTTTCGGATAAATGTCGTCAAATACTTTGATGCCAGCGTCAATGATCCACGCTTCTCAGTCAACATCGAAACAGTCACAGTCCTCTCTTCAGGCTCAGAAAAATTTTCCACAGTTTCTTCAGCTTCAAGTGGGCTTAGCTTCCTAATTTCAACAAGATGGTGGCGCATGAGCCCCGATCATGGTAGTTCAGCAACTCGAAGATTTCTTCAACATCGTGCTTGCGAATTTGCGCACTTGGCTTAGTACAGCGGGTCTGAGGGCGAACGACGTAAGTGCGGAACGGGGTATGACTGTAAAAGTCCTCATACATATACATGCATCCGAGGAATCGTATTCCGATTTCCGAGAAGGGTGAGAGTTTTCTCCTCTCCGAAGTGTCCAGACTGGCTCGAGGGCCCACCCAGAACCATATTCAATGAGTACCTGTGGCTTTTACCCTGAAAAGGGTGGGGGGTAGAGGCCGTGGCGTGCAACTGACCATTCGCCTCCTTCTAGTGCCGACTTTCAGAATGAATACAGCTATACCTCCATTCTACCATATGTCTCCATAGCATGCAGAGACAACGTTAGCTTTGCCTTATCGCATTATAAGTTCGCCCGACCAGCAATTTGCTAAAAAAAACTGTGAGTGACAGTCGTGCTACAGTGGACAAGCAACCGTAGCCATTACTTAAGGTGTCACAAAATGACTGACAATGGAGCAAATAATAGCTTCACCTGCGCTGCGAAGTGCCATGTTTTCTTGCACACCGAAGCGCATCCCACTCTTTGGGGCACGGAAGGAGAAACGCACTTCACTACACTGTAGTGAGCCTAGAAGTGCACGCAGCTCCACCTACTGCCATTAACTCGTTTAGGTATTTTCCTGTAGTGGTGAGTGAAATGCGATTTTTTTAAATTGGCTTCGACCACCGGTGCAACAACTCGCCATGGACTGCGGCAACCACCGTGGTCAACAGCTAAATATACATTTCATGCAGCCGACATTTTACTTTCTACACGTAAAGAGCCTTCGAGTTCCATAATAAATGAGGTATTTCTCGATTAACTGGGGAAATATTAGCTTCTGGAGAAGGACGCTCTTCTTTGCAGTTAATAAATCCGTTAGCTGGCAAATGTAAAGTTGTCCCTGTGCCAAAACATCATGCCGTAAAGTCGAATAGGGTGCGTGCGGATACATGCCATGCATTCCCAACCACGACACTAGATCACAGTGAGCAGTCAGCTCCACGCTCCAACCGCCTTACCCAGAGAAAACGGCCCTAATACCCATTCGATAAGAGGCTGGGTGGGCTACAGCGCGTGTTTGGGCGATGTGACGAACAGAAAACTCCCTGCCTCTGCTCAGAAAGTCATAAATAAATAAAGTGTATAAATATTTGAGAAAAAACGTCGTTAGGTGTAGCACTGCAATCGCATATTTAATCAGCTGTTTCTAGCTTCCAGGATCCCACTGAGGCGAGCCTCATTTGGTGACTTGTTTATTCAATCTGTCATTTTATTTCGTCAGAAGAGCATATTCGGTTATGATGAGTGTTCACAGCACCCGCAGATCCTCTAACCGCCTGGTCCTGCCAACCCTAGATTTTTTTTTTTAAGTATAGCCCCGCGGTTAACGACATACTGCTGTACACTGACGTACACTGTCTGTCATAGGTCAACGGTTTATCGGTTTCCGGAAAGCAATTAGTGAGCCCTCAACTCTTAACCGCTCACGTTCACTAACAACAGACACGAAACGAGTTTATATTCTTGGTCATAAAAATGCCGATTTGGTCCGATACTAAATTCTGTGCACAAGTAAACAGCACTTGATATTAGTCTGCAACTGAAGAGACGACAGAAGAAAGAACAATGGTCTAGGACTGGCCAAGCGAACTCCTGAATAATATTTCGGGCAATGCCTTGCGTGCTAACAACAGAAAAAGGTTACCACAACTGTGTGAAAAATATAGTTCACTGATCCCACATGTGAACACGTCAAGGGAGCTCTTAGTACAAGCGAGACGAACCCACAACGAACAAATCGTTCGCAACGTACAGATATAACTTTGACGTCCATTCTTATTTGTGGACTTCAGATCATTCCACATTCATACAAGGACTAGAACCGAAGGAGGATAAAATAAAGACATACAGGCGTAATGCGAAACTTCGTGATGTCTACAGGTCACCTAGTATTTTCAGAGATATCTAGGAATGTATGATGGGTTGTGTCTGTGCACGACGGTGGTGACAAGGAATACATACAACAATTTCGTAGGAATCTCTTGGAAAATGGCCATTTGAGAGACCTAAACATAGGTGGGAAAATAACACTACGATGGATCTTAAAAAAATAGTGTTAGGAAGTGACTTGGGGTAGCATCCAATTAACAGATTTAGTATCCAGCTTAGTATCTAATTAAGGGCTTTACTCTTAAGCTTCGCTGTGTTGAACTTTCGGGTTCTTGCGACTGACTTTTAGTCCGTCAGCAAATAAACGTACACGTGTGACAACACTACTCCGTCCCAGTGAAAATCCTGCGCAAACATTTGTCACTGAAGTATAGCAACTAACAGCTCTTGTCAACCTTACCATATAGTCTGAAGCATTTGAAGGAAAAGAGAGACGTCACATATTCATTCGAAACGTACTTTTGACGAGTGAAATGGTAAGCCTGACGAATAAAATCAGGGACTAGTAGCTTGCTGAGTGTAACGATTACAGACGAAAGAGGTGGAGAGACGTCATCGACGTTCCTGAAGGATTCATAACGCATTCAGTAACTAGATACACTAAACTAAACGAAGAATGCTAGAAATATCGCAATATCATGAGCGGACAACTGTAATCCAATTACAGCGAACTGTGTTGGTGCTACGGGAAATCGTTGGCTGCTATATTCCTTCATATCTCTCTTACTGTGTCTCGAATCGTGCACCGCCATCCTTTGGGACCATACCTCGAAGTTCTTGGCTGTAACGTCTGCTGATGTTTTGTCTGTCCACCTGTCCGTCTCTTCTCCCGCCCGCATAGAACAATTCGGCTCCCACTAAAAGAATTTACACGAAATTTGAAATTTGAGTATCTGTCAAGAAAATCCATGTTTTATTAAAATCGGACCAGAAAACGGGTAATTTACATGAAGGCCACTATACGTTTTTGATCATATCTCACTCAGTTCTTCTTAGAATGAGAAATGTTTCAAGAAAAGGTTGTAGAGAAAATCAAAACACATTATGTCCATAACTTTTCTCGAAAATTATGCCGTTAATGAATGTGAAAAAATATTGCCCAGCGGGACAGGCCACAGATGACAATATGGCGCATGCGCATTGCGTGCTGGATAACTAAGGCTACAAGCACGCTCGCAATACGTAATACGTCGTATTTATTGCTTTTCCACAATGGTTGCACGAAAGCGTCTTAACGTTACGTTATACGTATATTGCTTGTCTTACGTCACTTACTAACCGGTGTACTCTTTCGTAAGCTAATCACTTTTTAACTCCGACGCGTTTCGGCGTTTGTCTACGCCATCTTCAGGAAGTTCTTCACTGTTGTTCGCAACACATCAAAATGACATACGCACTTGTTGATTTTAAAAGATTACAGTTTCTACACGGAGTAAACACTTCTTAGTACCAGTTGAGGCCTCTACATTGGTGCATGTAAAATATTTAAATGATTACAATTTTAACCAAGTCTTCACGCTTAAAAACACAGAATCAATAACTGCTTATGTAATTTTGATGTGTTGGAAAAAAAACAGTGAAGAAGTCCCCGAAGATGTCGTAGATAAACGTCGAAACGCGTACGAGTTCAAAAGTGATTAGCTCGCAGAAAAGTGTGCATTAAATTGTTGGTTAATAAACAGTGACGTGAAACATGACGCACGGTGTATGAAACGTCAAACCTGCCTATCTTATTCAATAATAACTGTACCCTTATCTCAGAAGCAAAATATGTTTGACACAAAATCTGAAACACAATCAGGCTTTTCAAGTTTCCCCAACATTTGGGGTATCATGCAGCCGCATAGTGTGTGATACCCTTAAACCGGCCCTGCCACTATCTGTCAATAAAACATGTATTTATCTAATTATTTACGTATCTTGAAATTTTGGGTTCCTATGACTGTCACTTTACACCTATGTATTGGTTCTGATACTTTTACAACTTCATTTTTTGCTACCTAATGTACCCAAACTTTGTATTTTACACCCCTGATTATTGTCATACGGTTAGCCGAAACACGTAGTTCACCCTGTACATAAATTAGTTTCAATGTACTTGTGTACATTTGTTGGTACTATTACTGTATAAATTAATACGTTTTTCAAAGCAGGCCGTTCACAAGTTAATCTTTTTGTGAGCTGTAGGACAGCAGCGGAAGATTGATAACAGAACGCTGCAAACTCCCTGAGCAAAGTTAAATGTCTTCAAAGTTTACTCTTGTTCCATTTATATTCCCACTTCTGTTCCCGGTACCAACACTTCGATTGTGTAAACTAAACACATCCAAATCACAATGCTGTCGAACATCTCAGATTTTGTAAACTAAACACAACTAACAACGTAGGGTGTGACATATTATAACGGAATACCACAGGGACCTGATGTATTTCCTTCACCCATTACCACAGACAGTCGCTGGTATGCAAAGTGCGTACACCACGTACTGCCGCATTCACTTCTCAGTCGTCACACTTCACGAGTTAACGATACAAATGTTCAGTGCCCTGTTACTGAAGTGCGGTGGATTGATGTTAACTTAACAACACTTTCACAATACATAAATAATACGCGTACAAATATTACAAAAACCTAGAAGCCATCCCTAAATTCTAAGCGCCAAGAACGTGACATCAGGCAAAGTGCATACTGAAGATCCACAATTATGGTGTGACCTGCTTTCCGCTCGCTGCATGTGAACTGGTACAAATTTTATATATAGGCCTAAGGGGAAAACTGCAATAATGGCGCTGAAAATATCATGCACCACCGCACAAAATTTAGTCGCCCGGGCGACAAGGCATGCGGATTTTTGCGCCCTTGACACATACTGTATAGGGTCGCAAGATGTTTTTACTGTCATCTTTTAGTAACAATGGAGTACACAATTAATAAAATATGTAAGTATATTAAGATAATAAATAAATATATATATATGACTGCAAAGCATAGACATAGAACCTACATGGAGAAGGCGCAGATGACTGCATATAAGCCTCAACAAGTATGCTAAACAAAATCAAGAAAAAACCAATTAGTAAATAATTGTTAAATGTAATTAATTGAAATAAGTAAAAAAAAAACCAAAACAGCTACTGATTATGTAATACAATTTACACAGACCCTTAAATTCGGCGTTAATTACGAAACATATACGTCATGACAGCGTATCTTATTGGCACGCTTCAAACTGATACTTGTACTGGCAGTATCTGTTACATAATGTTTTTTTTGGTCCAATGCCACCACATGTCCTTGTGGACTTCGTGGTCCTCCCTCCTGGGCATGGCAGGTTGGGACGCCCATAAGGCGCAGTTACGTTGTCCCGATGATGTGAGTGGTGATATGGGAAGGATGTAGTGCCAGGAGGGCCCTTAAACCTAAATTCTACTAACCTACCCAGACCATGGTCACCGCGGGAACCCCCCGTTTCAGGGAAAATTCCCACGGTAGAGCCGGGAATCGAGCCCGGGACCTCATGATTAGTAGTCAGAGACTCTGACCACTAGACCACGAGGCTGGTCTGTTACATAATGTCTACCCTGATATAAAAGAAACACTGTCAGACCGGTTACAAAATTGCGCAATGGAAGTAACCACAACTAGGCGACCTTCCTTGCACAATTTCAACTCCTGTGCGGCAAGAATCCACTAAAACATGCACGCACAGAATTTTGTTTCAATTTTAGTATGTATTCCGAGCTTCTGATTACAGCGCAAAATCGTATCACAAGTAAGCACAAGCAAGACTTAACAAAGTTACTTTGTTATGTCAGATGATTCAAGTCTTCACGGACGACGCAGTAAACAATAAAAACTAAATTTGACGTTCACAGGGCCGTGCATCGTAATATATTTCTATAGAAAAACCAACCAGATGCACCAATGTATCAAATTTTTTTTTTTTTTTAATAACTCTACATGTTTCAGACGGTCTTTCCGTCCACCATCAGGAGTTCAAGACTGTACCTACATACAGCAACAGGCATATGTCAAACAGATACTGCTACCGCTTGCTAGCAAGCAGACAGCAGTATCTGTTTGACATAACAGATACTGCTGTCTGCTTGCTAACAAGCAGACAGCAGTATCCGTTTGGCAAACGCCTGTTGCTGTATGTACAGTCTTGAACTCCTGATGATGGACGGAAAGACCGTCCGAAACCTGTAGAGTGTCATTTCAAAATAAAATAAATTTGATACACTGGTGCGTCTGGTTGGTTTTACTATGGAAGTAAAAACTAAATAGCTGTCGATGCTACAGAGAAGCTAGCTGTCTCCACCTTCTGAATAAACTTCGCCGTATACCTAGGTAGTTAAGGAGGCGCATAGGGTAGCGACGGAAAGGCAGCACTGCTGCATGCATTGGGCGTTGTTACGTGACCTAAAATTATCCGTCACTGCCCTGTGAGAATTAATGAACATGTCACTGACGTTAATAAGGCCCAAATGCACGGTTTCAGATACAGGTTGTAGACTGGCGTTTCATTTGATTCGGAATGCCATACGGTTGTACCGTTGAATTAACTAATCACAGTATTCCGCCAGGTACTTTCCTTATTTGTTTTTCCTGTCACGATACACGACACGTGTCGAGTCAGCTGCATCACCGTCAAGGGCCCCGTATTTAGACGATTATTCAACAAGTAGGTGGTATGCAAAAACTGACGTTGTTAAAACGAACAAACTTAAGCTTCAATGTAGCGTATTTAGTACGTCCAGTTTCTTCTTTCCCCAGTGACGCAACAACCCCACTCTGGGCAAGACGGCCTCATTGTTTAGATTTCTAGATCACACACAATTACACACACCCCGGTAGGACACACATAAACGAGTGACCAGCCCGTCGCAGATACCTCTACCTACACAACGCACAACAAACACCAACAACAACCACAAACCCAGCAATCGAGTGGCCGCAGAACTACGCTTTACACTGCACGGCCACCGAGATCAGTAAAGTATTCAGTTAAGGATCATCATTATATTTACAAGACATCTAAGCTTAAATTTATTCATTATAATCATGTCAATTACCGTAGACCTTCCACATGCTGCTCTAGACACTCGATGATAATTAAATAGGGACCCCTTCAGAATGAACTACAGTAGTTCGCAACATGTGTCTGATAAAATGAGTAACGACTAAGGAGATATAATGTATTTAAGAGAAGGCTATGGTAAATTGGTATTTCGTTATTTTTACATTTTATATTATTCATAGAAGAGCAGCACATATGAACGTACATTTGTGTCTGAAGCACACTAGTCGACGCACACAGCTTCCGTTTAAAAGCACAGTTTCTCCTTCGGCACGCTTTACATACCAAATGATACCGCACTGCAATATACATTACAAAACACTGGAAGGTTAACATCTTGAACTTATCTTCCACGTCAGACAAGACAAAGTTCAACTGCAGTGAGCAAGACAAGCTGTATAAAAGACTGCGTACAACGTGTGACGCAAAGGATAAATAGAACAGGGGTGCCACCTTCCAGACCATTCAAACACGAAGATTTCCATACGAATTAGGAAATTCGTATGACATGAAATCAAAAATCCCCCTCTAATTTACTCTATCACTGAAATTATGTATAACAAATTATTAACAACAATGTAAGCAATGTATGAGTAACGTATCATTTTGGCGTATTCGAGTAAGCACTGCTGCCATGGAAACGCTACAATGTAATCCCTTGGCATTGTTGTTGACATACGTGTAGCTGTCAACAATACAAAACCGTTCAGTGCTGCCACGCAAACGCAACAATCGGTCACGTCTGCACTGCTGTCGAACATATTTCGTACTGCTCTCAACAATATAAACGCAATTAAGTTTTCATGTACAGTGCCCAATAGTGTTGTCCGATTTTAACCAAATTCGGAGTTTCGCAACAGACTTTCGTAAGAGTCCCAGTATAAAATTTCACGAAAATCCGTCCAGTGAGAGCCGCACTGATACATGTGGACAGACAATGGGTAGCTAAAAAGTGACTTCTTCCCGTTTACCATGCGGGGGCACCATAGAAAACTGTGTGTGTGTGTGTGTGTGTGTGTGTGG
>Ga0123352_10006696_pt1 | contig 17696 bp, 4 predicted proteins | sample TergutLab28metaG_FD_89700 | JGI IMG/M metagenome (GOLD analysis project Ga0123352, IMG submission 89700) | Labiotermes labralis P1 segment gut microbial communities from Petit-Saut dam, French Guiana - Lab288 P1 | ecosystem: Host-associated > Arthropoda: Insects > Digestive system > Gut ... | reverse complement strand
GGAGGTTGCGGTTACAGTTTTTAGTACTCCTGATGATGGGTGCTGTGACACCCGAAACATGTAGAGTGACTTTGCAGTAAATAAATATCTGTATACTGTTGCATCTGGTTCTATTTTTATTAAGAGTGAATGATAAGCACTTTTAGACTCGTTCTCAAAACTGCGAAAAGTGACTGTTAGCTTCGTCATATCTGTCCATCTGTCCGAAAGGATCAACTCGCCTCCCACCCTACGGATTTTCATGAAATTCGATACGTATTTTTCGAAAATCTGTCGAAAAAATATCAAGTTCCATTAAAACCTGAAGAGAATAAAGGGTACTTTACATGACGACCGATAGACATTTTGATCATATCTCGCTCAGTTCTTCTTAGAATAAGAAATGTTTCAGACAAAACTTGTTTCATGTTCAGTTTCTTTTTACATCGTGACGTTAACTTGATAATGTGAAAAAATATTATACAGCCAGGCAGGCCACAGATGACAATATGGCGCATGCGCATTGCAAGCTGGATACTTACGGATAAAAACACACACTCGGGATACGTAATACTTATTGCTTTTCCCCTGCAACAATGGTTACATGAAAGCACCCCAATGTTACGTTTATACCTACAGTGCCTGTCTTGTTAAACAATTCATTCATTCATTCCATTGGCATGTGCAGAATGCGACGATTCCTTGCCGTTCTCAACAGCTTCTTCCATTCCTCTACGTTATATACCCTTTCCTTCCACCCTTCTCCACGAACTAGTCTTCCATCCTCCCTCACTCGATCTTGTCATCTATTTCTTCGTCTACCTATCAGCCTTGTTGTTTCCAAATTCATATATAATACTTTTTTGGGAATTCTGTTTTCTTCCATTCTCTGTTCATGCCCAAACCAACGTAATCATTTAAACTTATTTTCTCTGTCGTAGTGGGTGTTGTAATAATTGCATACATTTCTTTATTGGTCAATATTCTCCAATTTTCTTTTACACTGTCATATACTGGGCTCAAAATTCTTCTATAAACCTTCCTTTCAAAAATGTTTATTTGCTTTCTATCTCTGTTTGTTAGTGCCCAGGATTCTGATGGACCCAATCATAAGGTTCTACCAGATAGGTTAGGAGGGACCCTTGAGCTTGGTTACAACCCTCCTAGGAGAAGGACACTCCGAAATCAAACCAAGGGTATATGACACTTTGGAAGCTGTGGTGAAAGCAAGCCATATAAGGTAGTAAACCCTGATTAAAAATCCTGGCCTTTCAGGTTGAAGGTTTCACGATTAAGTAAAAGAATCCATGATTACAAATTTCTCTTGTTAATCAATGTGATCAGAAAATCACCATCACTCTCGTGATCAAACTGCTCGCCAGAGAATGATCACCGTCTCACATGGCTTACTCTATCTCTTCTAATGACTCCTGTAGTAGTTCATTCATTTCTTTAATAACAACCCTCTTTCTTCGCAGAGAACGTAATACAACTGCATTACAAAAACGAATTATTTAATGTCGTTTAGAAAAACAAGTGCGCTTTATGGCGCGAATAATATCCAACTTATGCATAGCTCTGAAGTTTTAAAACTGGAGGAACGTATAGGAACCGCTGCTTCAAAAAGCTGGGAATGTACTGCAACCAATATGTTTTCTAATAAACCCTTTAAACGCCGAGTTAAATCCCACTTGCCATTTCCTGGCATTATTAGGAACTCACCCTATTCTCCACGTTAGCAGGATAAGGGTAACTGTACCTGACAACAGATCCTAACGAACTGGGTACCTAATTCCAACGAAAATCTGGCGTTTAGAGGATTCATACTGGTTATTAAACGTTCCGTAATACAAAGTTTACTCAACGAAAAAGCATAAGAAATAATACTCCCATTGTGCTGACAGACTACTGAAACAAGTGTGAGAATACATATCTTTTTGTGGTGTTACACCTTTCCTTTTTTTGTACTTGTGTGTGTTCATAAAATCACAGCTGATAAATATGTAGTAAATTGTCTATATTCCTACGTGCCTCAGTCCATTGGACAGTTCATCATTGGGCAGTAGAATAGCGCACATAAAGAGTCAGTTACTTCGGGGTGATTAAAACGAGTCACACAAACAACGCCTACCGCAACTTTACATAACAGGCGAGCACTGATATCCTGAGCTAGCGTATACGCATAGAAACAGTCTTCCAGTACGTAATCAATAAGCTAACAGTCCAATCTATAAAATACAGGCAACCTAAAAATTTAATACACCCATACGCAAATACGAGCCGTAATTAAAGACTGGTTATAAAAAAAGCCAATAATGAGGAGACGTAGACCAAAAATTATACAATACACCACTAGTTGCGTCGATGAATAATTTGCCATGAATCTTAGCCACTACACAAAGCATAATAAACTTGAACACTAATTCACTGAACACCTTGAGCTGATTACAATATGTATGAGGTGGATTAAACGCATGTATTTTAAATTTGACGTGTTTTAACTCTGAACTGTTTACATTATATATTACATGACAAAGAACAAACGCAGGTATGTTGTTCTCAATCAGTTTTACCAATTATTTATCTATCTCAATATTATTACCCTTTTTGGAATAATAACTTTAATATTTAACATATGTAACGGAGAGACCTCGTCCTTAAGTAATTGTATCTTGTATGTAAGCTAGTCTACTGCGTAATGATGGCCAGTCAAATGGCCCGAAACATGTTGTAGATAAATATAAATATATATATATATAATTTACAACATTCTTATCATTTGTGTCCAAGCCAAGCCAAAGTGTTAACTGGGGGCGGAGACTTGAGCGAAGTGCAAGTCGACGTCCCCCTGTCTGTTAGCCATTCCTGCGTTTGACCGCATTGCTGGGCTCAGTAACAGACACCTAAACTCTGACAGGGGAATATGCTAACGTTAACGATTTGGAAGTCAGGCTGAGGACCTTGACTGATTGTGCCAAAGACTAGGGCGTAGGTTGCCCTGGACTAAGTATGGGAGGGACAAGCTTTGGTTGGTTGGCTGTCTGGGTTCCGAGCCCAGACTGGCTCTGTCGCATACTGGAGTTATGCGACATTTGTCAGGCGCTTAGTCACTTGTGTCTCTCTGAGCACAAATAAATAAATCTGGTTATATATCTCAAAGGGATTAGAGTAAAGGTAAAGATAAAGTTCACCCTATAACAGGCCACGAAGGTCCAGAGTTGGAGTAGAGGTATGGCTCTACTCTTTCTTTAACTCGGCGCTATATGGGAGGGGGTGGTCAACGCCACGCCCCAGCCGCTTTACCCCCGGAAAAGACACGCTACCGATTGTATAGGAGGCTGGGTGGGGCCCAGGGCCGGTCTTGACGGGTGCGGAAAATCTCGATCCCAGGACCGTCCAGCCCCTAGCAAGTCGCTATACCGACTAAACTATCCTGTCCTACATGGGATGAAAGTACAGAAGCTCATTCTCCTCTGTTCTTGCAACCTTATTTAACCTTCTGAGTCTAAACAGTATCGCAGTTACATGCCTACCTCTCCAACGTGCCAGATGTAAAGCAATGTCCATTTAATTAAGCAGTCAGCTGGTTGTGACGTGTCTTCCCTGGAAACTGTACTTCCAAATTTTAGCGTAGCTCGGCCTGCCACACTTCAGAGCTTATTCTGTCATACACAGCGCCCACTTTCATCAGTCAGATTGCAAAACCCAATTTTCAGCACCATGCGACCATTATTTGCCTTGTTACTTTAACAGTAACTCAAATTACTCCTAATCGCACTTCATCACGAAAATCTTATAACTCATTCTAATCTCTTTTACCTAATCATTGTAGCCGCAGAGGGTTATTGTTGCACCTGGTCACACTCTATGACGCACATAGTCGTTGAGATTCCTCCAGATGAGGGATCGGCTCGTCACAGTGACATCTAACTGTACAACGCACAACACTCACAAGAGCGGACGTCCATGTCCTCAGCTGGTTTCGAACCGCATTCTTAGCAAGCTAGTGGCCGCATACGTGCGTTTCAGATCGCGTGTCCACCGGAATCACTCTCTAGCACACTACCGAAGAAAATTCTGCGATTACAAAATAATGACTTCCACACTATTAAACCCATCACTTGACAACCTACAGCTGTTAACTGCCTCTATACATGACCCCAGCAGGAGGTTTCGTCAGCGGGAGATAGTAGAAAATGTACAGTACAAATTACGATAATGACTACGAAGAGTAGAACAAAGGACAGACAGAGAAATCGAAATTAATGCCACTAAACAAAAGGAAAAACGAACCCATAACTACTTATTTATAGCAGATGTGCTAAACGCGATTCTTAATCGAATACCGCTAGCACCACTTACTGAGAGATAAACGACAAACAAGAAGCATGTAAGACCTGACCAATCGTACGGACATTCCCTGTTACGTGTTCAGTCCTTCGATTATCAGATATTTCTGTACGGGCAAATTTTCCAAACAAAGTTGGCTGGTGGGTTACGTATATCATGCCGTCCGTGTGCGTCGATTCCGTTCGTTTCCATACACGATGGTCGTTTCAGCCGATCCCGGTGACCGCGCGGTTTAAGGCGTGGGTCTGCAGCCACTCGCTTGCTGTAATTGCGGTTTCGAATCTCGCCGAGGGCATGGATCTCTGTTTTTTGTGAATGTTTTGTGTTGTGTAGGTAAAGGTCTCTGCGATGGGCCGATTACTCGTCCAGATGTCTCCTACTGAGAGAGAGAGAGAGAGAGAAAGCGCGTGTGTGTGTGTGTGTGTGTGTGTGATCAGGTGCAACAATAGACTCCAGTTGAAATGTGATGGCACACGGTGACGCACGGGACGGGAAGTGATGGGGAAACTGACGAATGGAGTGGGTAGCCAGTACTCTTCACACTACCTCGGAACATGGTGTATCCAGCATTACTACCGCTGATACGAACAACTCGGCTGCCAGTAGTCGACTGAACTGACGCCCCCGCCGATTGAAATGTACTCGTCCGTTTCGCCGAAAGACGAAATATCTGGTTTCTGCGCGTGTGCCATCACATTTCAACTGGCCTCTACCTCTCTACACCTACAATGAGTTGGTGGAAGAAGTCAGACTAGGAAATAAAGATTTTAATTTCAGTTCCAAATTACAAGCTTCCTAACAGCCTAAAGAGTGCCCTTCTTGAAAAGCATGCTGAACAAGTGTATATGTTTTTATAGCACTTCTCATATTGCTCCTCTGTTCCCCAAGCCACACAGCTAACGTTCCACCTGCTTCTCTGAAGTTCCTTCTGCAACATTAGCAGGAAAATTCTACCGACAAAATGTGCTGTGTGCTTCGCGTCATTTTCAGGCCTGGTCTTCCGGAATAAACTCCAAAAAGTGTGCTTAGCTTTCAAAACTGCATCAATCTTGAAATGCCTCCCGATACTCTCCTGCTTCTCACAAACACTCTTCACGTGAGCTACCGACATCGAACAAAGACGCTTCTCCTCGTTTTTCGGAAGAATTATTCCACGGAATCTCCTCAGCTTTTAAAGGCTAGCCTATAGCTTAATTATTTCACTGACGGAGTTACACCAGTGCCTGTTACATTAAACAAATAATTCTTGAATTCCCGGCGCTTAGGTGCAGAGATACAGCACGTGATTATAAAGTTTTTGTGATACGCCAGGAATATTATATTCCCTTGAAGTTCACAAATGTATTACATAAATTTTATCTTTCCTTTCCTTATTGGGAAGGATAATTTATGTAGCATCAGCTGTACTTCGAATTATTTTAAAATAATAATAATGCAGGGTATTAGAAGAAGGAACGAACGAAATAAAGTGGAACAATTAATTCGCACAAGCGTTTAATCATAAATACTCTTTTCTGTCCTCTTAGAAGGCTCGCATCTGGACAGAAAATTATTCCTTAACTTCTATATCATGTTTCGCTAATTTTCTTTCTTGTCTTTTTTTATTTCTTTTATATTATCATACATTTTTCTCAGCTCTTCTCCCCCACCCCTAATTCAGGCTTGTAAGGACTACGACTGAGAAATCTCTTTAATTCTTCTGCTGTCATGGAATTCTACATTCTTTAGCTTTCCCAAGGAGAAACTTTTTCCATACCGCCACCCTGTCATTGTAGTTTGTATATACGCACAAAGGTTGTTACTTTGGCAGAATTACAAAAGTTTTCTTTCTATACAAATGGGAACATAGAAAGGAATAAACATGGAAGCCGTACGTAAGTTGTACTGGGATATGTAGATTTATTTTATATATGGGCCACAAAGTGAAGTAAGGGTTTTATATTGTGTGTCGAGTAAAGCCTTACATTTAGAATTTCCTTTCCAAACACCTGCAAGGTTTTGCAACAGTGAAACAGGTTTGAGCCTCACAAAAAGCTACTAGCCAAATTCAAAGTCTACATAAGCGTACACATAGCTTGACAAAGTAAATCTCTCTTTTCAAACAAGACTGCACAGAAACTGTTTACAAATACTCTGTTTTCTCGTCTTATACACCCAGTAACCTTCCTGGGCTTCCAGAATTCATTATTAAACTAACAAACCTTAACGCTGATTTTGAGAGAACGAATCCGTCAAAGAAAAGAATACCTGTTACAATTGTTGATTTTTCATTTGTAATATTTTACCTCTATAACTCAAATAGACATTACTGGCGCATTTGATTATTATTCGGTTATTTAAGAAATGTCTCCAAAATTCTTCCAGGGAGTTAAGTTCGAAACCAGGAAAGACGTTCTTGCGAGGACACTTCAGATGTGTGTTAGAATTGCTTCTGTGTTTAAGACTCGCCTGCAAGTTAAGATGACGTATTCTGTTTCTACGTTTAAGGGCTAATTTATCACGACAACTGACACTTGAACTATTTTTTCCTCTTTCATAATATCTATCGAATCTTTCTTGCGCCCAATTACGTTAGATCATCTGTCTCTTTTCTATTTCCGCCCTATATTTCGTAATTGTCTCCTAAACGGCAAGACTATATATATATATATATATATATATATTTGACATGAAATTCTCTTTCTAATTTTGAATATGATAATTATTAATTGAAATTCTCTAAAGTTATGAGTAATTCAGCGAGGTGTTATCAGTTGCCGTTGTTATTCTTGAGAATTGCCCGCTCTTTTCTTTCCGATTTTAACCAAAACCTGAATTTTTTTTGGCAGGTTTTAGTAAAAGCCCCCCAAAAACTTAAATTTCGTCAAAATCCGTTCAGTGCGATCCGACGAAGGGAGAGGCAGACAGAAATACATTATAAACTAAAAGCTGCTTTTCGCAAATGTATGAAAACTCTTAAGAAGTCGAAGTCTTTCTTGTAGTACAAAGAGACAAGTTCAGTCACATCACTGCAGTGACCATTCCGTAAGCAATAATTATCATGCCACTCTGTGTGCAACTGGGACACGATGTTTCAGCAGAGGGGCTGCCTCTCTGACGGGAACAGCCTAGGTAGGCCACGCGTTAGGTAAGCTCAAAAGGACTCTGGTTGTCCAGTCTTATCAACTGACCCCCTGTTCCAGAGTACACACGATTTTACGAAAAAGCTTGAATTTTGGAGGCACAAGTTTTTTCAGTAATTTACGTAAAACAAGAATAAGGACCATTATGCGCTCTGTTAAGCTCTCGCAAACCCTTTGATTTAAAAAGGCATTCACTGCTGACGTTGCCATTGTGATGAGGTAAATATTCACTTCTGTGGATGTACCAACCGCCATAGCTTTAAAATACTGGGGAGTAAAAGCCCAGAGACCATTTGAAATATTTTCGAAATAGCCATACACCAAATATCTTTTGCGCACTGATCCGAAGTAAAATTTCAGAGACTTCTCTTTCATTGAATATACTACAACTGGCATAACTTACATGGACATGTTACAGCAGTGATTATTCTCTCTTTATAAGATGAAAACAACGAAAACCTGCGTTCCCTTGACTCTAAAAACGTATAATTTTTAGTGTGAAATAATTCTCAGATCAACGGCTGGCTACTTACCACATCGGATTGATAAAGGTAAAGCAATCCCATTACAGACCTGGACAGGCCCAGAGGGTTCCAGAACAATAAGGATTCCAGATTTCAAGACAATCGGCACATGAAGGTGGAAAGGTTGTCAGCCTTAAGCACCGGCCGCCTTTACCCCTCAGGAAATATTCCTGGTACTCATTGCTGTTAGAGGCTGAGTCGACCCCAGGGCCATATTGCGGCCGGAAGGATTATTTCAATGAAAAATTCCAGTGACACCATCGGGAATCGAACCCGATATCAGATATACAGGATCAGGAAAACCCTGTGATATCGTTGAAATGCATATAAGCCTGTTGAAAGAAACTGATACATAGCGGACGTACATTGTTTCACGTCTCGCCCTCTCATTAACCGTCACTAATTCACAGGTATTCTAAGCATCATTACACAGAATGTACGTGAATAGTACAGGCGTCAAGGGGGCAATTTGAGAGAAGAAGCACGTGGTCCGAAATGTCTCCTTCACACTAAAATAGGCACCAGTACTGTGAATCTGGGATCACGTAAAGTGCCTCATTTTTTAGATGCCTGTGGAATCAGAAAAGGATCTGGTAGTTAGAATTCTAGCAGCATGCAGAAATATTCAGAACGGGCCAGGGACGTTTGAGATGGTACGCCAGAACCTGGGGCGTCGCTGCAAGGCCTGTGAGGGAATTGCAGGCGACAAATTTGAACAGATCTTGCAATTTAATTGCAAAAAAAAATAACATTAATAATCATGGGCAAAACGTAGGTTAGAACAAAAAAAAATCTTGTCAGAGAAGGGACAAATTAAAATCCTCATAAGTCGGAAATCATCCATTCACAAATGTCTACCTCCTCAGCCACTATATCGATATAGGTTTTGAGACGGACGGAACATTTCTGACCACACGTTCCTTGTTTCGATAATCCAGCAGTGACCCCCATATAAAACCCACATGTTTGCAAAACCTATTCAGTTTCACTCCGTGTAGGTTTATGTCCTCTTTATTCTGAAAAATTCTAGTCCCTTGGGAATGTTACACCGTGGTCTCCCCGTGATATGCCACGTGGGCACACGGGGGGTGTAGGAGTATACTTCACTCATTCGTAACCTTGGGGCTACATTGGAACGGGCGGTCAAAGCCACGCCCCGGTCGCTTAACCCCCGGGAAAACACCGGTACACAGGTACACGAAAAGCGGTTGGTCGTAGGGCCTGTCAGGATGTACTGCAGAAGAGACACATCTTTTGCCTCTACCAAGACTCACAGCCAGGATCATCCATCGCGTAGGGAGTCATGGTGTCGACTGGTAAAGTAACAGTCGTTTCGAATGTACAGTCCTTCGACACATCTGTAACTATGTATCAACATACACGAGGTAACGTGATAGTATAATTAAATATCCAGCAACATCGCTGCCAGAACCTCTAAATTCGAACGTAAGTTGCTTTCATCGCTTTGCTCCAAAACAAATGTAAACACTTAAAAAGCAGGAAATACTTTTGTCAACACACTGTGTAAATAAATATGATGCTCAAGTTAAGCTTAATCAGGGACTGTATCTGAAATACCATACAAAGATTAAGAATACTGCATGCTTCTCACGTAGCCCTCCCGACTTAAATTTATTAGTAACCAATTTCATATTTTGTATACATATAAAATAACCACTGTAACGGGTGACAAACCAATTGCAGTTAATAATAACATTATTATTATTATTATTATTATTATTCAGTTCATACACACGAACTCGCATTTCCAACAACCTAACCTACCACAATGTTTCTGTGACGATTTTTGAAAAGAAGCAAAAGACTTGTGGATTTCATTACATCAATTTATTACTTTTTCTTTCCTAGAAAATAATTTTGTTTATCTGTTAGTATAGTTGTTGTATACAGCCTGGATAGCAAGGGTTTGATTCTCGGAAAAGGAGTCTATTATCCCTTCGTCAACCCACCCACACGACCTTTCCCAGGTTGTCAAGCGGCGAGGCGTAGAGCTAACCACTTACATGAGGTTTAGGTGAGGACAACTGAACAAAGAAGAAAAATCACCTGTCCTCTCTACGCAATAAAAGTATTAGGCACGTGCATGCATGTTATAATTAATAAAAAGATAGATCTACCTTATTCCGCACACATACTGCAACTTAACTAAGAATTTTGCTGTTAGGATCTACGTATGGATTTAGCTACTAGCAAAGGGATGTTTTCAAATGATGAAGTCACCTCGAGAAAGTTCTAACGCCTGCTGCATCTGCAACACTCCGTTTCCTGAAGAACAAACCAGTCCTCTAGCTCATTCTCCCATAAGATCACAGGTTATATAAGCCATACCGAAGCCGGGATTTCCTCCTGTATTTATCGCTCTCCACCTCGCCTGAACATGGCTTCTGGTAAGAAACGTAAGAAAGCAAAACGTTAATTATGGGCAGAGAATCACAAGAAATGAGAAATGTCTAGACCCAGAACATAAAGGAAGAATGGAGATACTCATACTTCGAATAAAGTATCGATAAACGAATTCAATAAGAACGAAAATCTTATGTTTATTGGACCGTGCATCATCTTGATAGTTGAATAAAGAGAGACAAACTTGATGTCACTTGCTTTATTATTTCATTATTTAATGCCCAACATGTATCGGATGTATTAACATCCGATACATGTTGAGCATTAAATAATGGAATAATAAAGCAAGTGACATCAAGTTGGTCTCTCTTTATTCAAGAAAGAAAATATTGCTTAGCAAACCAAAGACCATAAATTTGACTATATAAATAGTACAATGCGCATTGCCCATCCATGGTGAGAAGGTAACTCGACTAAATGGAACCAGGTAAATAGGTTTCATAATACAGTTTTTATCTGATGACCGAAGTATAACCAGGTTCCGAAAAGTCGTTCACACGCAGTAGGCTTCACATAGTGGACACTGGGCAATGCAGTAACACAACAATATAACATACATCACAGTGTCACCAAGACTGATTTCGCAGTGAACCCAAAATATTTTACACTTCAAAATGCGCGGTTGAGTTCTGAAAAGTGTATGTAACTGGAGACAAAATGAAAGAAAACTAACATAATTTAACAAACCACAAGTCTACCACCTTGCTGTAATGAATAGTTCCGTTAGTATATCTGGACCTGAAGCAGAAGGGTGCAAGTCCATTTACATCTTTATTTGAGATAAAACATAATTCTTCAGATGTAGACAGTCGCAGATCCAAACACTTTCAACAGTGTAGATGGAACAAAATAATCTCAAATAAAAAAAACTGGACATTTGATTTCCGTGTGACCATACATCCTTAATATGAAATGACGTGTGAGACCGACTAGTCGCAACAATTATGATTTATTAATAATCCATTAGCTTAATATGTTTCGGGCATCATTATGTCCATCTTCAGGAGCGTTAGACCGTCTATTATTTCATATGGTTTTCAGCACTTGATGTTCCGGAAGCAGGACGTATGCACTGCATCTAGTTGGTCTCACGTGTCATTTCATAAAACTGGATTTACATTCTTCTGCTTCTCAGCTCCATACATATTTTATGGCCTCACAACATACTCCAGTATTCTTATAGTACGGATAAGAAGCTTCTATAAACAAGCGACTTACAGTTTTAAAGGTTATCCATTTTATTAAAAAAAATCACCAAAAACTAACGCGCTACTCCAGTGTAGACTTATTAGTTTTGTGACACGCAATACATAACAGCCGAGAGTTAATTACTGATCAGTAACACACTCTTAGCCACGTTCAGAAATAAGGGCATAAATCACACCTCTTCCTAATCTGTTTTTATTGAAATGGTAATGGAGACACAAGGTTAACGCATAAAATAAATATTTACTGCAATACTTTATTAAGGTCATGAAACCATAATCACAGCTGTAAATATAATACACCAATACATACAGGCATTTAAATCTACCGAATTCTTCTTGATGATCCGGTAGATAAAAAACTCCATAAATCAAGAAAAAGCCACAATAACAGGTTTACTGGTGCCACATAAGATACACTTATAAACAAAGCACATGATCACTAGTTACACGTTTCGCTTCATCCAGAACGCTAGTTCATGTAGAATGTCATCAAAATATCACCAATTGGATGACACGCTTCGTTACTACAAAAAAATGTATTCTTATAAATACGAAATCTAAGTTCACGGTAATCAGTTATACTCAAAAAGAAGTATAAATTTTCCTGTCTGATCACCTTATTACAACGTTTTCTCAAGTTCATATTTATTTCCGACATTTTAATATTTAAATAAGATTGTCTTATGAAACTAGGATAATAAAACACACGAAGTATAATTCGGTAATAAAAAGTATGCTATCATTAGGCTACAGTTCGACGCACGTAAACTACTGGCTGACAACATGAGTTTTCTCTGGCAGTCCGTTCGTCCATTAATTTACGCCATTGGTTGCTCAGTTACACGGGTGCTGATAAGTCCTTAGCCCGACCAGGAAGGAAACAAGCTAAAGTTTCTTTCAGAATGGCGTGAATTTCCTTCGGCGCCTTGCCTTGCAGGAAAAAACAACTTGATGACAGTTCGCGTCTCGATGTTGTTGAAATCGCGCGCGTTCCTGACATGCTTCCGAGCTTGTTTCGTTCCTGGTCGGGCTAAGGACTTATCAGCACCCGGTACTTATGTACTAAGACGAGGGTCACAGACCCCAGACTGAAATTCAGTCATTATACAGTAATATTAAATAACCCATAACCTTGTCAATAAAACCTGTGCGTTTGTAAGACTGCGCAACCTTGAGAGGACCTTAGGCTTTTCGCGTGGAGCCGACTGGAATGAAAGAGGGTCCGACTCTTCCATCAGAATACGCGCTAGCAAAAATTCTCACTGTGGTTACGTTTCGTGGTTTTAACAAGGTTGTTAACCAGAATGTCTTAAAGTGCAAACGTCAAGTGCGTTTACCTTGCATTCATCAAGTCCCACTCTGTTTACAATGCTCACATTTTTCACCTCGATAAAGCGACGTTAGGATATTCTGTATTTATACATGACAATGCAGGAATGGTCTAGTCACCTGCCTGCACTCCATTCGTGTGCCATGCTAAGTCAGCCTGCCTGATACTAGCCTTGTCTTCTTACACGTTTCCATTAATTGATTTTAGGATTCCTTACCCACACTCAACAAGCCTTTTTATTAATTAATTTTTCACTCACGTATCAATGAAATGTCCTTCATTTCGTGTCACTTTCATTACCAACTCTACAGATTTTCTACTGAAAGTTTCGTTATGAACGATAATTCTGATCAAACAAAATATACATAACTCAACTACTGTATTAGACAATTATTTCTGTTATTGAATCTTTCAACATATAATTTCAAATACTGCATCCCAATATGTATATTAACCAGCACTGTTAACTTCTATAATTATTATTGTTCCATCTTCATAAGTGTATCCAGGATGGCGCAAAATCACTTGCCACACAATGTTTAACTTAGTGCCTCTAGGGTCCAGCGAATTTTCGCCACTCTGTATGTTTGTAACCAGTGTCTGATGACAACTTATTTAAATATACATTCGAAACATGGTATACGTTAGGAAATAAAAGGAACTGTCTAATCAAATAGTTGAAACTGACGGTCATACACATTATTTGATGTCGCATCGTAAGAAAATTCTGAAGTTGTAAATCAAAACACGCCTAACAAGAAAGTTTCACGTCTGCCCCAAACTTCTGAGGTGCGCCAACTTACTGTGGCAGTTATGCTTGGGTGCCCCTAATACAGAAGGGATAGGAAAAAAACCCGGCACGTGCCATCATTTTTCTATTTGTGTAGATTTTCACTGTGAGAGCAATTTGATCAATCTTAACGTTAACATAAGGGAAGGTAAGGAATCCTTTTGAAACTACATTGTGTTTCTTAAAGTTTAAAACATTTCGAACTCACATCAATATTTTCGGCTTGCTTTTAATAATTTCTATGTAGTACTGGTTTAACAACTTCAGTTTTATATCGACAAAGGTTTGTAACGCGTAAGGTATGCCTGAGTAGGTGATATGGCCTGGCAACCCAAACAATTTCCCACCCCTACCCTACAATATCCTTGCCATGGCTGTCACTGCACTAAATAAATGGGTGTCTTGTATGTACTTTTCTTCACAGTATTTAAAAGAGACGTGTCCCATAAGAAGACAGCTGCGAAGCGTCATGTTAATGCATCGAATATGATAACCCCACTCATGTGCAGTAAGTCTCCGACTTTAAACGATAAATCTGACGTAAATAGGGCCGTGCATCGTAATATATTTCTATAGTAAAACCAACTAGATGCTTCAATGTCTCAAATTTATTTTATTTTGGAAAAACTCTACATGTTTCGGGCGGTCTTTCCGTCCATCATCAGGAGTTCAAGACTGTACATACAGCAACACGCATATGTCAAACAGATACTGCTGACTGCATGCTTACTGCTACTGCTTGCTAGCAAGCAGTAGCAGTACCTGTTTGACAAATGCCTGTTGCTCTATGTACAGTCTTGAACTCCTGATGATGGACGGAAAGACCGTCCGAAACATGCAGATTGTCATTCCAAAATAAAATAAATTTGAGACATTGGTGCATCTGGTTGGTTTTACTACAGAAATTTAAAGGACAAGTTCCTTCCCAAGCTTCCGTGTCAGTTGCGAAAAGGTTAAACCCGACAACGCTTAAATATATTATATCTTGAATACACGCTTTCGTATCAATAGGTAATTAAGTTAAAAGACATGATATTATTAAAACTGTACGGAAAGCAGTACCAATGTGAATATAACAAAAATATATGTGCAGTACAAGTCCATTATAATATAACGCACTATTGCAATACGTATTACGTATATAAACTTTGTACATCCTGTAATAAACACTGCATAATTCGAGGTAATTCATTTACTTGTGAATCAGCATATTTATGGATTCGTGTAACTCGAACCGGTGCAATTCGGGGACTTACTGTGCTTAATTGGCCGAATATTCTCCCAGCAGAATAGGCATGGAGCTCACTGCCGAGAATGTCTATTGCTACGGGACTAAATACCGTTGCAATAGAAGCTCTGTAAATAGTCGCGATCGCCTGTACCGCTAGGGGCAATATCACTCCCGCATATGAGTTCGCACTTTCCTCCTCCTTTCTAAACTGTACTGCATACAGGCTAGTGTTTCTCCGCCGGAGGTCCACGGACCCCCAACGGTCCGCGTCTTGTGACCGAGCGGCCCCGATCTGAGAACATTTTGCTCAGAAAAACAGAAATATTCTTCCTTCGGTTTTACATAATCTTGGATTTAGTACCAATACTGATATTATCATAATATTCGGAAGGTCCTGCGAACGGCCACCTCGACACAGGTTTTTCTTGGTTTCCCTGTGTCTATAAGCAAATGCTGAGATAGTTCCAAAGATTCCAAGTTGCCACTACATGCTTCTCATGTAGCCCTCCCGACTTAAATTCAGTAGTAACCGATTTCATGTTTTGTATACATGTAAAATAACCATCGCCACCGGGTAACAACCCAATTGCAGTTAATAAATATTATTATTATTATTATATTTTGTAATAGATATCTATAAGGACTCAATAAAAACAACTCTAAAGTCTAACCATACGCTCGTATTTACGATTTATAAACGTTCCTTATTTAACGTCAACGCGAGTTGCCCTTTAGGGGTCCGGGAGTTGATATAATTTTGGGGAGGGTTTTCTAGAATTGGTGACAAGTTTGTACGGAGGCCACAGTTCTATAAATACCGAAAAACGCATATCTAAAATTCTTCCAAATTTATTCACATCACTGTGCAAACATACGTGTATTGAACAGTCAGAACCTAGGCCTATAAGATACAGTTTCCGTCTTGTCCGCGTTCAGAACTGACAAATCACCACGTTAAGACCACTAGCCTACATATATGTCAAAATAATTTTCAACAAATTTCCTCTTTTCTCCAATTACTAGAACCATAAAACTCCCTAGGAACATCCAGTAACACTGCTCTGACAGGTGATATGCCCATGAACGAAATAATTAAATTGTTCAAACACTTTTAAAAATATTCGATACGTATGTCATGGATATTTTAGCCGAGAAAAAATTTATATTTACCACTATAACTAAGCAGGAACCCATTAAGGCGAACAGTGAACATTGGGAGTTAAGTTCCACATGTTCTTAAACTGAGCATTAGATGATATTATCTCCAGCGTCCTTGATCGCTGGAACACAAAATCCCCCACATCCATTAAACAGAAGATTAGGAAGACCTTTTAACATCATGAACAGAATTTCGCGTAACTAGTACCAGCACGATCAGCCATATTGAAGGTTTTCATTACAATAGTTTTTACTCCGGTTTCGGGAGGGCATTATAGCATGCTTAAGTGGTATTTTAACCTTGACCCGAGTGTACAGCATCGTAGTCGCCAATATAAAAGAAATTTCTAAAAAAAATTGTAAAATAGTATGGAGACAGCCGTGTATGGTAGATGTACTTTTGAAACACTCTGTATTGGGCAGGGAACAAAAACATTCCCATAAGCATTGTTGGTAACTGAAACCCGATCTTTCGGTTCGTACCTGCCATTTTGCTACTCAATTATGGTCTCCACATTCATTGCGTACTGATCCAAAATAGATCAATAGGCCTCGAAATCAGAAACTGAAATAATGCACTGTGTAAGAGTATATTAGCGTGCATGGGGGGGAATAATACTATAATGGCACTTTGAGGTGCTGGGCATGACGACGAGAAACAAATATAAATGGACTGCTTGACTCTTGAGAATGGGAGCGTTAGGTTGTGCCGAAACGTCAGTAAGTAATTACCTATCTACGCTGTGCAACATCCCAGAATACTGTAGAATTGAAATAGGCCTTTAACTGTTTTAAAATGTACTTAGGCAGGAAAAAAATATGTCTATCCAGTAATAACTTCCTTGACACAGCAAAGAAATTTCGGTTTTCTTAAAACTAAGGAACATTTTGAGAACATCAGCAATTAATCGTTCTTCAAAAATAATCCTACGCAGAGGAGTAGGTCAGTCATTCAGTCCTCAGTTAGTCAGCTGTAGGTCCAATAGGTATGCGAACTGAAAGGGCTGACAGTTCGTGAAGGCTTTGTCGCTTTGTTAGCCGTAAGAACTTGTCTAAAACTTAGACACAGAATGAAGTCGAAAGTAATGCCACTACATCTAACCAAGAATCCAACCCACAAAACAGATATGTATTAGCCGCCTACCGCTAGGCACACCAACAGAAAGAATATGGAAGCCACAGGAGGACCGCGGTGGCACAGTGGTTAAGGTGTTGTGCTACACATCGGAAGGTCGCAGGTTCGATCCCCTCAGTGGCGTTCGAGACGCCGAACGAGAAGGTTGTATAGTGCTGAGCGAGTGAAAGTAAGGAAGCGAAGAGGGGAAGTAGTAGAGTGGAGTGATTTGTTTTTTTTTGTGCGGAGTGGTGAGTGAAGCGGCCCAGCAACATGGGTGAACGACAAAATACAACAGTATGTGCCTTCGATCTTAAAAGTCCGCGCGTATCGGCGTACGAAATACACGAGTGGATTCACGAACAACTGAAGTTAGAAGACAATGAGTTCTTAATGGTACAAATTGACGGTCCCAACGACAAGTGTATATAAAACTGTGCGACAGTAATCGACTACAACAAGTGCT
>Ga0123352_10006695_pt1 | contig 17698 bp, 10 predicted proteins | sample TergutLab28metaG_FD_89700 | JGI IMG/M metagenome (GOLD analysis project Ga0123352, IMG submission 89700) | Labiotermes labralis P1 segment gut microbial communities from Petit-Saut dam, French Guiana - Lab288 P1 | ecosystem: Host-associated > Arthropoda: Insects > Digestive system > Gut ... | reverse complement strand
TTGGTTAAAACGGGACAAAGTAAAAGACAGTTTACACAAAGAACTGCATACACTGGTGATTACTTTGGTTCCCAACATTCCTCTGTTACTACTGTCATGGAATGTGCCAGCAGTGTTTTGCTTTGTGGAGATCTCCTATCTTGCAATGCATGAAACCAGCAAGACATCCCATTGCAATGCATCATAACTTCCCCCTTCTAGTAGCTGTAATATGGCGGGAACTAAAAATATGCAGGATCATTGTTGTATTGAAGTGATCATCACAGTGTAAAGAAAGAGTGGCAACAAGTTAGTATATAAAAAAAAATATATATATATATAAATAAAAAGTTAGTATATATTTATTAGTTAACAAAGAAATGAAGTGTGCTGTATGTATTAACCACCTAAGACTATATAATAGATACCTAATTGGTAAGCTCCAACACAATGATGACAGAAATATTAAAAGGATATTTACTGACATACACAGAGAACCACTGTCCAATATGAAGCATATTCCTCAAAAGTGGAATGTGTGATGGAGCCAACTGAACTTAATGCTGCATAGGTTTAGTGGAGATACAGTAAAAAGCAGGTGTTCAAAACAGACACAAGCAAACAATAAAATCATAAACAAACTGTACCCGTATTTATAAACATGCAGTTTGGCTTAAAAAGACGCAGGAAGAATAAATCACGTGATGACAGGTCAGCCAAATGTTTACACTCGTACATGTGCGGTACAAAACAAACCAAACTGGTTGCATAACCTCGGTTTTATACTGCACACAGAAATTATTCATTCTCTCTGTATCAGCAACTCCTACAGGCAAGACAAGGAGAAGGGGGGGGGGGGGGGGCAGAGTACATGAGGAGCCCTAAGCTACATTAAGCCTCAAAGGTACCACGTCAAGTAAAGGTGAAGCTGACCTTGGCATACCATGACAGCATAAGGGTGAGTGGAGGCACAGCTCCACTCATTCCCAACCTTGACAGTAAGACAGTGGCAATGGGTAGGCTTGATGCCCCAGCCACTTTGACCCAGCACCTACTGAGTAGGAGGGTGGGTGTGCTCCACATGTATCTCGTTGATATGTAGAAAAGAGAAATCTTTTGCCCCTGCCAGGAGTCAAACCACAATTACTTGGATGTCCATCCCATAGACTTGTCACTATACACCAATTAACCTATGTTGGTTTGTGAAATGCAGCACACACACACATTAATAGGAAGGTTATGTAAATAAAGAGCAAAAAATTCACATGTCTGTTACTTAAAATTCAATGAGATTTACAATCTCACTGCACTTTTCTTCAAGAGTATTAACTGTGTTGGACCAGAACATGGGGCTGACCAGGTTCTGTGAACCGACCTGCATCATCACACAGCAGTGTAACACCTGATGCTATGCCATCCCCTCTCCCTCAGCATTTTAAATCAACAATTACCTACTGTCCCATGCAGCATCACTACTCAGTTCCTGTGTCAAAGTGGTTGATTACCTCAGAGCCCCACCCACACCTCTTGCCATTGGCTCTGTGGCACCACCAGAATCACCTACTTCCACTTGCCTCCCATATCTGGTTATATTCTATGACCTACCAAACCTTGAAGATGAAGGCAGAATCCTCAACTTAAACACTGCGGAAACTTCAAATCTTTCACAACGTAATTGAGTTGTTGCAGGATATTCTATCGTTCATGTTATATCCACACTAAAAAAACTCAGAAACACTGGATTCTCTCTTCCATAATTATTCCTATAGCCCCTTGCTTTGTCACAGGTACCAGAGCTGCGATACTCAATTCAGTATAGTGACTAGGATACAAGATGAACAATCAAGGAATGTGGTTGAACTTACAGCAAGACAAGAGCTGCCTCTTCTCCAAAACACTCCCGACTGGCTCTTGGTTCTCCCAGCCTCCTATTAAATGGGTACTGAAGGCTCATTCCATGGGGGCAAAATGGCCAGGACATGAAGCCAACCACCTACTTACTTCTTGCACAAAGGTTAAGAATGAGTGGGGCTACACCTCCGCTCCTCAATAATGTGCAACAAGAATTTCACCTTTTCTTACATTCCTACCAGACTGACTTTTAGTCCACTGTTAATCAACACAGAATAGACCTTGCAGAAATTGACATGATGTTCATACCCACACATAATTCTGAACAAAACTGTCATGACCTCAATATAACTGAGTCCCACAAAGCACTGTAAGAACAGTTCATGAACATTCCTAGCAACAGCAGGCAATTTTCACTTTCTGATACAGGTCACCTTTTAGTGTCTGGCCAGTGAAGAATCTAGTGGAGCCAGCAGACAGGCCAACTTGGTACATGAGGTGGCAAGGTTGGGTGTTTGTTTTGTTTCATCCATCAATCTGCCATCACTACTAGTGAACAAGTGACCTGCTTGAGAAGTCCATCAGACCAAAAATTAAAAGATCAACCATAAACAACAACTAACCAACCGTTTCTAAGCTTCTACAATAGCAAGCTCTTGAGTCGAAGAGATTTCAAACTTCAACTACACTACAAGAATCAAAAATTAAACAACTAAACTTACATACATATTGTCACTAACCTTCAGTGGATATGATATTCAGATATCCTACAGGCTTCAAACATTTCTGACTTGCTTGAAAACATTGCTGGAAGCCATTTTCTTACAGGTGATTTAGTGTTAGACATTTACAGGATGCCAGAGTAGTTATTGTTCGAATGGTGATCACCTTTCAGGTTTCTACCCTATAGAACATTTTGCTTTACTTGTCCTCATGTTTACTAGGAACATAATGCCTCCATCTTCAGAGTGGCTGCCACTATCCACCTCACAAAGATCACACCAGTTTCACATCACCCCATGGCTGAGGCCATGGTAAGGGCCACTACTGCAATTTGAAACCCCCACTGGTTTGGGACAAGTCACCGTCCTCTTTTCCCCTTCCCCAGTTTACCAAATTAACTCAAACCTTCCCCTATAAATGACACATTTTCTTCCACCCCATCATTCCAGCATCCACCTGAACCAGTGCAGTCACCCCTGAAGATGGAGGCAGCATGTTCCTTCACAATGCTGGAACAAACAAAGCAAAACTCTACACAGGGTAAAAACCTTTCAATGTGTTGTCACACTGCTACGCACACATTAAATAATTGAACATGGGGCCCTTTCATGTAAATTTTTTGGGTTAAGAACCATGAAGTCACACTGACTAAGTCAGGCACACATGGCGACTGCGCCAAATTTGGTATTTATTTTTGGCCAAAACCATTTTACCAAAATTGCTGTGTGGGTGCAAAAATGACTTGTCTGGCCCCAAAATTTAGTTCCTTTTTACACAGGCACTGTCATAAGCATTCTCAAATATTTAGGCAGATAAACATTCTACTATTATGTGATGTGTGCGGTCTGCACAGACAGCTCTGACTGCATGACCGTAAACATGAAGGCACTATGATCCTTCAAAATGTTGGGAATAACCCCACATTGACACAGTGTCACATCCCACAAATTCTGAATCTTCTGTGAAATCACTTTGACAACCTCAAATGTTGAACATTGTAGGTATATGCTTTGCTCATTACTTGTTTAAAAGGACAGAACTTATGATTGTAATTCCTTTCATTTTGAAGACACAAAGTTTTGACTTCAATTTTCACATTCATATACTTCTTCAGTGTTGGAGATTCTGACTTTACAATCGTAAATCTTGGCCTTTTAGTTCTGGGCCACACTGGATGACTGAAGTCACAGTTCAGTCTCTGCCAACTTGCTGTAACATACTCTACAATGCGAGTGACAATTTTATCTAAGAATTTCAAACTTTGGTACATAATGTGAGATACACCCATGCAGTGTGACACTCGAAATACTGAATGGGTAGGGCCGACAGCCTATTATGGCCTTTCTTAAGCAGCCCCAATTTTAATGCCAGTCTGCTGTGCCTCACTACAGGAATTTAATTCTGGCACCAAAGGGTTACAAGTTTCCATTTTACATAACTGCTGCCTGTAATTTAAACAAACCACCATGCTTGACATCAACTGCAAAAAAAAAACTGAATTCAAATGACAATTTGACAAAACAAAACTACTATATTAAGCAGTCATGTGACCAACTTGTGCTCACTCACCAGTGCTACCAGATGCTGCAGGAAAACTTCAGTCCAGTTGTTTAACTGTCATATATCACATGTGAAAATACAGGGTCATTATTTTATCTGACAACTAACAGTTGCCAGTAAACTACTGATCATATATTCTGCACTCGTCAAATACTTGAGAGAAATGGAATTAAAATGAGACAGTGCATCAGCTATATACAGACTTCAAGAAAGCCCATGATTCAGTTAGGAGAGAGGTCTTGTATAATATTCTCATTGAGTTTGGTATCTCCATTAAACTGGTAAGGCTAATACGAAAGTGTCTGGATGACATCTTCAGCTGAGTATGGTAGAAAACCATTTTTTTTTATTATGTGTCTGCTATGTTCACTACATGTACCTTATTCAGAGTTTTGTACAGATGGCCTGATGATGGTCAATTGACCAAAACATGTCATCATGAAAAAAAATATATTGTTGTGTTTGACTGAAACCAAACATTATTTTGTTGTCTTTTCAGAAAAAAAACATCTGTCTTACACATTTCCTATCAAGAAGGGTTTGAAACTAGGAGATGCTTTACTGCCATTGCTTTTCAACTTTGCTGCCATTAGATGTGTTCATGTAAATTAGGAGTGCTTCAAATTAAATGGTGCACATCAGTTTCTGGTTTATGCTGATGATGTTAATATATTAGGTAGAAGTATACTTACTGTGGAGAAGAACACAGCAGCTTTATTAGTCAATAGTAAAGGAAAGTGGCCTAGAAGTATATACTGAGAAAATTAAGTATATGGTCATGTCTGGTGAACAGAGTGGATGACAAAATCACAACACAGAACACACATTACAAATCCTTATAGTGGATGGAAGAGTTCAAATATTTGGGAACAAATCTATTAAATCAAAATTGCATGCATGAATAAATTAAGAGCAGACTGAAGTCAGGGAATGCTTACTATCATTCGTTGCAGATTCTTTTGTCTTCAAGTTCACTATCCAAATGTACAAAGATTAAGACATACAGAAATATAATTCTGCTGTTGTTTTGTGTGGGAGTGAGAGCTGGTCTCACACAATGAGGGAGGAGCATAGGCTGACGCTGTTCGAGAATTGGGTGTTGAGGAAGACATCTGGTTCTAAGAAGGGAATGGGCAACAGGGGCATGGAGAAGACTACACAATGAGGAACTTCATGATATGTAATCCTCACTGAATACGATTTGGGTGATCAGGTCAAGAAGAACAAGAGGGGCAGGGTATGAGGCATGTAATGGGGACAGGAGAGATGCACACAGGGTTTTGATGGAGGAACCTGAGATAAAGAGGTTACTTAGAAGGCCTAGGAATAGATGGGAGGATAATATTAAAATGGATCTTCAAGAAGCTGGATGGGGGCTTGGACTGGATTGATCTGGCTCAGGACAGGGACTGGCGGCAAACACCTGTGAATGCGGTAATGAACTTTGGTTTCATTCAATGCAGGAAATTTCTTGACTGGCTGAAGAACTGTTGGGTTCTCAGGAAGGATTCTGTCCCATGGAGTTAGTTAGTTAGTTAGTAGTAACTACCAGTTGCCACATCCTGTTGGCTCAGGTAGCCTACTCAACCGACTGTCGGTATATGCAGCACAATAGTGGCAAATCTTTGGTTGTCAGATGAAATAAAAAGCCTGCATTCATTACCTAACACGTATGCCTCTACATGCATTTGTATGACACTTCAGATATTCAGTGATGGTACAGGCATTTAATCACCCATTCTGTAACACATTCTTAGGTTCTTACCATATCTTACATTACAAAATGTCATCAATATAATGCTACAATACTACATGCTTCATACCTGATTTTTTTCTGGTCTTTCATAATTGATTATAGCTACTATTAACATCATGGTGAGTATTTGATGATGCATTGCTCAAGTTGCCAGTATTATCCTGTTGCGACCTTTGCCTTGAAGTGGCTGCAGGTCCTTGAGGATGTACAAATTCAACATGATGTGAATCCAAAAAACCTCCAACTTGCATGTGTGTTGCAGGTGGTGGTGGACCCATGATTGGGGTAGCAGCTACATTTGGAGGAGGTTCCATCTGGTTAGAAACTGGAGGTAACATGGACGTAGGTATAGTCTGTTTCACACGTGCCTTGAGGCTGGGTCGAGTAACTGGATAGCCACGCTTCTTGTATTCAAGCCACAGAGTGCGGTTGTTGACACCATACATCCGGGCAGCCTTGCAGAATCCAATACCACCAAAACGAACAGCTTCTAACGCACGTAAGAAGTTCTCTTCTGACTGGGGATTAATACTGCGCTTTCGGCGAGACGGAGAATTCTGTCCCGAGCCAGCCGATACAAAAACTGGACTCAAGCATGGGCTAGGACAAGGGCTTGTACATGAACTCGGACATGGGCTGAGGGCCGTTGAAGAAGGTCCATATGCACTCATAACAGCACAGGAGGGCAATGGCAGCATTTGGTGTGATTGATACGAGTGTGCAGCATACTGAGGGATATCCCTGCGAACAGCTGCTGGGTTAGGAGGGGGCTCTGGAGCACAGAAGGCAGATGAGGCCTGTACCGACAGGCTGGCTTGACATGATGACAGTGCAAACCGGGGACAACCGTGCTCCAGCAATGTCCATGGTAAGCCTGGAGGAGCAGAACAGGTATTAGGGGGAAAAAAAGGAATATTGCATTTACATGGCACAGATACAATGTAGTAGTATCAACTGTAACTATGAAATGTACCAAACAAAGCACAAAAAACCACTTTTGAATTTAAACCATACCAATGTATGTACTGCTTGACAACTGATGTATCTGTGCGCCATGTAAATGGGTCAGGATCAAATGGTTCAAGAAGTGAGTTTGTGCATGCAATGGGAGAGAAATGGACGCACTATTAAAAATGGTTTTAGAATGATCAGTGAGTGAAACTTAACTTGTGTACAAAATATGGCTGCCAGAAAAACAGTTCTGAAGTATAAAAAAATGATTTTGATTTACAATAACAGGCAACTGACTAACCCTCAAAAGTCTCACACAATTATAACAAATCCTATACATAATAAAGACTGCAGTCAGGAACATGATACTACAACAAATCTGTGCCAGTAAAGCAAACAACTGTACCTTTCCTGTAACTGAAACATTATACCAGGCATCCTAAATGTCACTCAACTGACGTAATTATCATGCTCCGGCAAAACACACTACTTCACTTACAGAACAGCGCTTAGAAGATGTCAAATGTGCAATAAACATAGCAGACAACAATCTGAAGAACTTCTGCAGCTTCTTCGTGTCACTTTCTGCTGGAGGCTGGTTGTACATAACGTACAGTTTCTTTGGAAAGTAAGTATATTCTCAGTATAGCAACTTTTAGGACAGCCTGTGTATCTCTAGCAATACCATGCAATACAATGATCCACCAAGAACCCAATTCAATCATTAACAAACATAACTAAAATCCACAAAACAGACAGAATACTAGCTTATTCTGCAAAAAAATAATAACCTGCATTCTACTAAAAGCTTACAAAAATTATGTAAGACAAAGAAGCACTTTAATTCAATTGCACACGTCTACTGTACATTTGGTGGTGAGATCTGCAGCTGTCAGTGGTGAGGGTTCAGGCACTGTGGGATGTGACAACAAGTCCCACGATGAGTGGTTCCAAATTTCAAAGGCACTACAATCCCATGAAATGTCAGGAAATATGCATCCACTGACTCATCAGCACATCCCAGTGGACTTGAATCATCAGCACCATTGCTGTTACAACCTCACACCTCGCAACCCCTCTCTCACATAATCCACTAAAGGTTTCCACCCCCCACAAACCATGTAAACATTTTGCTTTACTAAATACCACTTGTGTATCAGCATAATTCTGGTGTATGCTCAACAACAACAGACAAGACTTCGAACCAAAAATGCTCAAAATATTGTGTGCATGTGCACAATGGGATGTACTTTAATCTGGAAAATGCACATTCCAGACAAAGCATGGCCATGTGCCTTTCTAAGAAACTGTTTATTTAACAAGCCTTCAGTCACATAATGATGAAGTCTAAACTGTAGGGACTATAATGGTGAACGAGATGTGCTAATGTAACGGTACTATTCTGGAAGACAACATGTAAAATCAGGAAAATACTATGCAAAGAGAATCACTCCACATACAACACACAAATATTGCAAGCCTTGAATTCAAGTTACGCGTATCACGCTAACCTTCATGTGACCAGAAAGAAAAAATGTGTATTCTAAAGTCTGTGCACGAGAAAGAAACTGAAAATGAGTACTCTGTCAATAGTACTGACTTCCTAATGAGGTGCTTCTTCAACTGAAGGTAACATACAAACTGACATTCGAGAACTACACACTGGACATAAGGTGCAAATCTGAATACTGGATGCAATTTCAATGTGTCAGTTAATTATAAAGATTCAAGTCTGCTGTGATGTGACTTTGCATTCCTGGGTAAGCAGTTACTGACATTTTGAAGCATCATGGTGCCTTTAAAACAACAGAAACTACTTGTCCAACAACACAGTAACATATGTCAGAAGACCCAAATCTTAAGCACTGCTTATGTGGTAACTATATTCAAACTGCATGTTTCTCACACTTGAAAAATTCCCTACAACTGTCACTTAGTCACGGCACTAGACAACTGAACACTGTAAGGCTAACATCTAGCATTACAAGAACATCTAGGTGTGCAATTACTGTGGCAATTTATCTCTCTATACATGTGTATTACCACATGTGAGTCACACCCTTCGTGTGAGACACTCATACCATATGCCACGGTTACCACTGTTGCTGTGTTCTCTGTGAGATATATGCTGAGGAAGAAAAATCTGAACATCGAATATGGCTGCCAGATATGATCCACCAAGGACTAAGACATAAAAAGAATAGCGGTAAGATACGAAAAAGTCATGACCAACAGTACAGCTGTTGTCAGCATACAAAGAAATCTTGCGGTACATGTGCCGAGTACAAACGGAAATGCTTGCGAAAAGGGTGCACTTCTCAGGGAGAAAATTAGGACCATGTTAATTGATATTCATGTCAATCACAGCACAATGCCAACGTAAGTGGATCACATGCAAGAAGATGTAACTTTATTCCAAATAACAACATGTTAGTTGCAAAACAAGGTGTATGTTCATGGCTGTGGAGTGATGAACAGACCCATTGAGTCAGTATAGTGTATAATAAGGCACACTTACAGTGATGGGCATGTGGCTAGATATGCACTAATGTTATGGTCTTCTGTAACCTGACATCATGTAATCTGGCACACAGGTACCAACATTACAGAGAAATCTATTGCCCTAATCTTTAGAATAGTCAATCCTTTACAATGAAGATGGAGGAAGCTGCTTCCTCCAAAACTCTGGAACTTGTCTACCACAGTGCATAGTGATATATCTTGGAAGTTAAAGCTCTTAATACTGAGAGCTGCAAGAACCACAAATCTCCTGTTTTTAATAATCAGCATGACACACACATTTGTGCATCTGATTGTAATGTTGTACTGGCAAAGAAATTGTAATGTAACTTGTAGGACTGATGTGAAAAGATTTAATGACTGTGAGTTAGCAAGACTTTCCATAAGTAAACCAGCAATGTAAAGATTTGATACAAAAACATTTAATATAAAAAACTGCCCAGTATGTCACAGAATTACATAGGATTAAAACTTTGCTGGGTAACGTGGTTATCAACAGTGCTCTTTCTGAATACATACTGTCATACATCATTTCAGTACTGAAGTCGCTGTACGTTGGTGGTGCTCCCAACCCACCAATCCATGCATTCACCATGAGATTACTACCAACTGCAGAAAGTTACAATTAGGACAGTGCAGCATCCTCCTCTGCAATGACATTCACACCCAACTCAAACCAAGTTTCCTAAAAACTGATCAAATGGCTGATGAAATGCACATGTCAAAGCGCGCACACACACACACACACCCACCCACACACAGAACTACCAAGGTCTTACAAGCAGAGGATCACTCCTTCAGAAAAACAGTAAGCCAAAAACATAGCTCTGTTTAGGCAACTGTTTTGTAGAATGGGCAAGACAGTCATGCAAAACCTACATTCAACTTCAGATGATGACAATACCTAATGAACCAGTGAATTTAGCCATGTGACAGTTGAAATGGCAATAAATAATAAAATATCCACTGTCAGCAATCCTGTATGACCTATCTGTTCAAGCTCGGTATTTGAAATGAATTGATAGATACAAGTTGAGGATATTTCTAACAAATCCAACATAACCCAAATCTTTAATATTTCTGGAAACTATGCATAGTAACGAGTGAATAATGACAGTATTTCACACTGGCCCCAAAAACAGAAGAAACCATTTAACAGAAAACACAACTTGTCTTTTCTCTGAGAACATAAACAGCACAAATAACTGACTACTAAGGTGTCCCATACAGACACGATGTAACTTCAGCACTCTTATATAGCTAACAACATGCTCCATAAAATTTAATTTCTCAAGCATGTGTTAACCAATTTCAGCTACCTTCTGATTACTTCACACAGCGCAGCAGCAATAATAATAATAATAATAATAATAATAATAATAATAATAATAATAATAATAATATGCTCATACACAGCCAACATGAAGTTCTCCACTACTTCATCTTTAAAGGATTGTAATAATGGTACAGAGGCACAGTAGGACTGAAAGTTTGGATGCAGTCTATCATCTCACATTAAAATCCTGCAACGCTGCCTTCATCTCCAAGTGAACAGCAAAAGAACGAAACCTAATCATGTAGGCCTGTCAAATCCATGGAGCTCTATTTAACAGGCCTGAGACACAGGACAAAGTCATAATTTCAACCAAAACTACGAATCTGACTAAATTGAAAATAATAAACTCCCCCCAGTAACTATTTGATTTTCAGTCTGGAATATTCTGGGCTGTAGTGAGTGTAACAGTTCCCTGACTTCAGTGAATCCAGTCAAAAGACATGCGATAAAAAGCTAGAATTAAACCCCTTTTCAGAGCTTCTTTATGAAAAACCAATATGCAAAATATACAAGAATGAACAAGTACAATGTCTGTAGCACATCAGCACCAATGCACCACAAGACCAGTACACAAAGATCTCAAACCTGTTTGTAACAGAACAAAATGAACTTGTCTGTGTTTCTGTTTAGGACAGGTGTCACTGAACAAAGGCACTTACTGCTACTCAAAAATTTAACTAAGTGCAACATTCATATATTCATAATCAAAAGTGCAAGCAGCAAATTTCAGCAAAGTATGTACACCTCATGTAGCTCAACAACATACATTTTCATCTCCCTCCCTCCCTCTCTCCCACCACATCAGTCCATTAAAACAGCTATGTACATAACCTTTCGACACTGAAGCTTAACTGTACCACACCCTAAAAAGGTGAAACACCTCACAGAATCCAAGAAAAAAAGTATGGTAGAAATTTTGTGAACAAGAAATAATAAACATTCAAATGGTCCATTATTCACTAACTCCTATCAGTGACTTTATGCTTTACATTAAATACTCCCCACTCAAATGACAAATTTACACTGGCTTCAGCACCCTATTTTCCACTGTAAACAGGTTTTATTGCATACAGAAAATTCAGACAAGAGCAAAAATCACAAAGAAATGAGAAACAAGTTTTTTTTAACAATGTTATTTCATGATGCTGTCAATTACTAAGATCACAGAGCATCAGTCATGTACAAATGAACACGAATCATTGGTGAAATGATACTGATGGGACAAAACCACAGCAACATGAAGAAAATATAACTGTCCCAGTTCTACTATGACCACCAGAAATCCCATGTGGACTGGCCTGGGATTGAACTGAAGCCTCCACACACACACAGCTGCTAATACATTATTCTTAGCACAATGGGGAGGGTGGCAGTCACAGCAGTCTGTGATGACCCATTTGAAGCTACAATCCCTTGCTTTCTCCGCAAAAAGCCCCCAGAGGAAGAGAGGTTTTAAAATATAAAACATATGTACTAACTAAATGTGAGTGGGGAACCGCGGTAGCACAGCGGTTAAGGTGCTGTGCAACAAATCGGAAGGTCGCTGGTTCGATTCCAGATGGTGTCATTGGAATTTTTTATTGACATAAGCCTTCTGATTGCACTATGGCCCTGGGGTCAACTCAGCCTCTAAGAGAAATGAGTACCAAGAGCATTTCCTGGGGGCAAAAGCGGCCGGTGCATAAGGATGACAACCTTACCACCATACTGTGCGGGTGTCATGTAATCTGGGAACCTTAACTTCCTGGAACCCTCTGGGCCACTCCAGGCCTGTAACAGGACTGCTTTACCTTACTAACAATGTGAGCATAAGTGCCACAACAAGGAATCAGATTAGTGACATTTAAAATTGTTCACATTTCCTAAAACTGTCCCATCTGTTGCAACAAAGCAGTAAAATTATTGCTGTACAACACACGTCAATCAACATCAACTACCACTTCAAGAAATACAAAATAAATCACACAGAAACTGCAACTATTCGCTTATTATATTAGGAAAAAACCATAATTTACTTTTACAACGTAACTACATGTGTAACTGTTGGTACTCACTTTGTGGGGGAACTGGCTGCTGTGAGGTTGACGGCCCTGTGTCTGCTACAGGTGGCTCCACTTCCCCTGCACTACTGTCTTGTGATATTTGCTGAAAATCAGTAACACTATGTATATACATACCATGTTATGGCAGCTATACAGATGTGAGCAATTGTGACTTGTCTTAAGGCTCTCAGGAAACAATGACCAGTCATACAACAATATCAGTCTTAATTCTGCACAAAAAAATTCCATAATTTTTTTGCCCCTATTACAGAATAAGAATAAAACAAAGAGATAAAGCACTTCCTTGTTTACAGTAAGGGTTCTGTCCCTGAATATCTCAACACCAAGTAAATACAATATGCAGCATTTCCCCCCCCAAAGAATTAATTAAATTGAAATTAATTAGAATTTGCAAGAACAGAACTGGAAATGACGGAAGTGAAGGAACTGCTCACCACAAATTTGGTCTCTAGTGATTGCCAATGTTAAACTGAAACAACACTGTTCTGAACAACACTAAATAAGGACGGACTTTAAATCTATGTGAGTGAACAGATACACCTTACATAAAGTACATCAACATACTCCTAGCACTGTTTCATTTCAATGGGAGTATAATACAAGTCCCACAGATGCAGTTAAGGTTTTCCCTCAGTACATGTTTAATTTTAGTGATCCTCAGTCAATACTATCAATGCTACATCCCTTCCCTTCTGATTTTTCAGCTTAGTGTTCATGTCCATTGGCTCCACAAAGAAACTTTAAATGAGGGTTTCAAAGCATAATGGAAATAGTTCTACAATAACAAATCTAGCAATAATCACCACAAAAATGTAAAGGTAAAGTTGTCCCTGCACACCATAAAGGCATACGGTAAGAATACAGATATATCTCCATTAATTCTTAAACTCAGCAACAGATGGAAGTCAGCGGTCAGATGCACACCCCAGCTAATTTACTTGTGGTATCCAATGAATAGGAGACTGGATGGGCCTTACAGCCTATCTCGACATTCTGGAGAAGAGAAAGAACTCTTGTTCCTGCTAGGAATAAACCTTGGATCATGAGCATTAATAAATATTCATACAGCATTCAATTCACCTGAAATTTTGGATAAGGTACCTGGTCCCACATACCGTACGCACAACAGAAATCAAGCACTTAAAATTTTCCTGCAAGTGAAGATACACAGTTTGTGACTGAATAGGAAGACCATATTTGTTTATGATGTGTGGAACATTTTGCGACTATTTAAATGTGAAATTACATTAACTTCATTCACTCCAGAACATAACAACTTCACAGAAGTTAAATCCATACTCAAAACATAATGCTGCTACTAGAAAAACTGAACTGAAGTGAAACAGAAAACAGGCAGCAGTTACTAACCAATGTCAGCTGGTCATCCTCCACACTATCCTGAGATCCCTCCCGGGGTTCCGAATCAGTGCTCGGCTCTTGTGTACTGTTTCGTAATGATCCTTCACTCCGACCACTTTCACCCTCAGGAGTAGCTGGAATTGGTTCAGGTTTGACCAAAGCCGGTGATGTTACCAATGTAATTTCACTTGGCAGTTCCTCTGATGTTCTTTCTAAATGAACATAAAACCAATAAACATTAAATCTTGTCATAAACAACATCATTAAAAAGAGTGCTGTGTTTATTACCGCATTTGGGAAAACCAGACCCAGCACATAAAACCTACCTTATATAAGACACTCGTGAGTTAACATCTTTGTTCTGCTGGGATGTGGCACCTCCTCTGGGTCCACTGGATGTTCAATCCTTGAAGACAAGATCACTATAAGGTCTCAAATGTCATGCACCAATCACCCAGTGACATGGTATCACATCCCACCAGAACGAAGACCTGAACTGCACCACACCAAAAGCCTACAACCTCACACACCCATGTGTGCTCTCTGTGGTGTACATGCTCTTGATGAAGAACCAGTTTTATAATTGAGACGGACCGTGTTCACCGTCAGGAATGAGCTGAGGCTGAAGAAACAGATGAGCATCAACACAAAATAAAAATACAGAAAAACGAAATAGCAACAGTCTGATAGATGAAAACAATTAAGAAACAATGGATGAAAGCAGCCATAAATTATCATGTGAATAACTGCTTGTTACTGATTACTGTCAAACAGAATTGATTGGTCAGTGTTTTGGTGGTGTAGCACATGAACATTACTGCAGCCTGCCTGTCAGTTACAGTCAGGAGAAAACAGACGGCTATGATGAGCTGACATTAAGTACACTATTACATTATCAAAAATTATTTAAGAACAAAACATTAACATCCCAACTAAAACATGAACACTTCAAGATTGTAGCCAACATCTACCAGCTACATATAAAAAAAAAAACTCATTTACCTATAGTTCTGTTACATATACTGTGCAAATATTTTATTTAAGGCATCTGGAACACATTAAACATTAAGGAAACACAAGTGCAATGGTCTTAATGTTGTTCCCACATAAATGAATTTTTTAGACATTCTGGAATTATTTATTGCACAGTTACATAACAAAACAGACAGCAGCACATTCCAGCTATGTCATGGCTCAGGCAGTGGCCAGCCTCGCCGCTGCCCCCACCCAATATCGGGCCTCACCACATGCAACCTCTGGTGGACAAAGTGGAAATGGAACAGATTCCCCCCCTCAGTACATCAGTTTCCCACTGTCAGCATCATTCCTCCAATGCTCCACACTCATTCATCCACCAGCCACCACTATACTATCTCAGCAATAGACTCAGTCATTAAATAACTGTTTTAAAAAGGACCACATTCTGAAAAGGTCTGTACCTGTTGAACCAGAACCCGAGCCAGTGGAAGACTTGCGCAATCGCTTCCGGCGCATTGATGGGGACAATGGGGCAGGACTGGAATGGGAATCTGGGCCCCATGTTGACTCGGTCGACGTTAACAGTTCTGCTTTGTCGGAAGATATGCTGAGGGACTTGCTCATTTGTACTGATCCTGCAATATTCTGCTCTGGCATCTCTGCCAAACCTTTGATCTTCAGCATTTCAGCTGTCTATGGTAACAAAACCACAAGCAAATAAAAAACGCTATGTTACTACCATGATTAGTTGCAATGTGACACACAACAGCATTATTTCTGAAAACATTTCACCTTCTATTTGCTGTCAACAGACACACGATACACTCCGAGTTACATGGGCCACAGAAATGGTTCTAACACAAAACATTACAGACACCTAAAAGCTGCACTTTAAATGCATGGATCAGTCAAATAAAAACCTCACTACATGCAAACAATTCAGACCCTAATGTATGCAGAGCAAGTCATAAACATGGGTTAGGACTGTGTACTGTGTATGGCAGATCTGGAACCCTGTGTGAAAATGACAATGCTGTACCAAATGTATCTGCACTAAATTAGCTGGTAAAAAGGTTTAAAGGTCTCCACTTGACTCACCTACATACACACAAAGTGTGTAGCAGGTTACTTAGGGATACATTACTGTCTGTACAAACCGCACAGTGCCGAGCCACATAAGAAGTTCAGAAAATTTAACACAATGAAAAATTCCAAGTATCAAAACAAACTGGACAGGCCTTTCAGGATAACATGGAGGCCTGCATGCATGTGCATGTCTGAAGCAGATACAGTTCAAGTAAGTGGATAAAACCAGGACGAAAGAAGAAGGAAACACCAAGGGAGTAGTGGTAGTAGTACTATTTGGATAAAGAAAAATGGTAACCAGGAATCAGAAAATGCCAATGGCATTAATGAACTGCAGTTACACATACAAACATAAGTAAAATGGTATAAAATAATAACACACTTAACACAAACATCTACACATGAAGTTTCAAAGTCGCAACATGCAACCACAAGTGTTTCCTATTCGGTCCCACTGCCGACCCAAAATTCCAGACATAAAACATGCCAGAACAAAAGATTACCAATATATATACCTATATATATATATATATATATATATATATATACACACACACAATACCTTTAAAATGGCTGGAAGCTGTTCTTGTGACACATTTACTTCACCATAATACATGAAGTCTACCATTGTCTTGAGATCACTGTACTTCACATCTTTCAAAATTACTATGGGATGTTGGCATGGATTCACAGAGAATAATGTCTGAAGATGATAAAAAACAAGCATATTTCAGTGATGATTTATGGGAAGTGTCAAAACAGGTTTCTGATTAACTAGCCACAATAAATCCAACATACACATTCCATCATCATACAGAAAATGTTTTTTATGCAGCAATGTGATGGACTGGCACAGCAGAACAGGTGGAGTCATCAGGGGCTAAGCAACAACAATGCTGTCTGCTCTATGCTGAGCAGTTAGTCATGTGATCAAAAAATGCCCTGCACAATACCGAACATCAATAAACCGTTTACAAGCATGTTGTGCTTTAAGCTGGGCACCCTGTATAAGGCATGTGTAATACCATTTACACATAGACAAAACCAAACTTTATGCCCTTCTGTGGGCTATAATGAATGCAGAGTACAAAAGACACACTGGTACCACTACATAAACAAGCAAAACATTACGCTCTTTTACAGGGTTGCCAACAGACCGAGCACCACTGCATCATGAGAAAACCTGCCGCACAGGAATAGCAATCTACTACATGCTACTGCTGTCGCATTTCATTCACCTTATTTCACAGAAGAATCTCGGAGTCTCTATGGTTCAAACATTAAGTTTTGCACACACACGAAACTGTGTCTTTTAATTCACGAAATGTATGGAGTTCAACTGAAAACTCAGTAATAAAAACACATAGTGCAAACAGCTACAAACTTTTGTGTCAAAATATGGTATATTTAAGTTATCTAACATAAAACAGAGGCTGCATATGCACTATCATCATAACAAATAGCATCCTTTGCATTTTTCATTCAATTACAAATCATTTCATCATGATGGATGGTCATCCAGTACAGGGACTGTTA
>Ga0123352_10006694_pt1 | contig 17699 bp, 9 predicted proteins | sample TergutLab28metaG_FD_89700 | JGI IMG/M metagenome (GOLD analysis project Ga0123352, IMG submission 89700) | Labiotermes labralis P1 segment gut microbial communities from Petit-Saut dam, French Guiana - Lab288 P1 | ecosystem: Host-associated > Arthropoda: Insects > Digestive system > Gut ... | reverse complement strand
TTCTCTGGCCATTATCTCCGTAACCGTTCAACTTTGGGTATAGGTGTTTTGGGTTATATCGGTATACTTTAACATAAGGAACACTCTCCCGAAGTCTTGCACATTCCTCCTGGGACACCCTGTATTTATGATAATATCTCGCTTAATTTTTCTTAGAATGAGAAATATTTCAGGCAAAAGTTGTAGTGAAAGTTAAAACAAAAATTTTATTTTCCACAGTTTCCCCGAAAGTCGTGCTGTTTATGAGATAATGTGGAAAAATATGGTGGACGCAGACATAGCCACAGCCCGCATGCCATTTGCATGCCGCACAACTAAGACTGCAGTCGCACTCGTATTAAATGCTTATTGTTTGTACGTGGAAACAATGTTTAAGCTAACGCCTCTCAATTTTACGTTAATATGCGCATAGTCTCTCTTTCTGTAACTAGTCTACACCCGTTCTATTGAGATGTATCTCTAAGCTAACGATACTGAATTAACGCACAAAAGCAAGAAGCGATTTGTCACATGTGGACAATTTACTGAAGTCAGTACAGTTGTGTACCTGGAGGTGTTGGATTTCCTCTGATCTTCGCGATAGTATATCAAGGCCTAATATTTGTTCTTTAAGAACGTGAGCTTTCTATCCATTATTTACAATAATTACAGCAGGTGGTTACATAAAATAATGCACTTGATAAACCAAGGACATTATCTTACTGATTTCAAAGACACTGTTGAAAATTATCTCTAATCGTGTACTTGAATAATTAATACACAAGACACATACAGGGGCCACATGCATTTTGTATCGCGTCTTTCTGCTGACATCCTCAAGTGTATACACCTCCACTCCATCTCAGTCCTTTTCAAATTTTATCTCATCTCCCGCTTTGCCTGTCTCTGCAAAGGAACTGTACATTTTAAACACCTGCTCTTGTTTGTTAGATCAATATGCTTGTGAAAATGGGAATACAGCTTGAATGTAGATTAATTATACATGTAAGTTTACTCGTTATGTAATCTGGTCATTGTGTCAGTTGCTTATTACTCTTATGTTTTCAAGTAGAACAGTGTAAGGATAACATTACATATGTAGTTATAGTAGTGATCAATTTCAGGATGCTCTCAGTATGTAGACTGTTACAGAGTCAGGGGGCGATGAATGAATATGGAGCATTGATGGACTGATGTCTGAGTGGAGAACAATGAAATAATAGCAGGAGAACCTGTTTCAGTGTCACTGTTTACACAAACTTCCCTGAGGTTACTCATGTAGCCACCATTTCAGAAATATTTAAGTTTTTTTTTTTAATTATTTTAATTACGTAACATGAAACCCTTTACGTAAAACCACAACAGTTGTCTGAAGAAAAATGTTCTTCTTTAGGAAGCTTTCGTGTTGTATTGATAAGGTCTTGTCTGGTTTCGACTGACTGTTCGCTGCTTTTTCACTCAGTCGTAGTCTGTTGCGCATTGCACTGGTATGTTGTCTCCATTCCGGTTACACATTATTTGTTTAGTGAATTTTCCTGATGCGGTTTTTTAATTACTTATACTTCACTGCTGGTCTGCTCATCTTTCATCTGGTGCGAGTAGCTTCGGTAAAATTTGGTCTGCATGGTAGGTAACTTGAACTTCAATACAGAGATTGAAGAAATAATAATTATACGTCGCACAGTTGTAACTTTATTGGTGTATTTTTCTACAGATCGTGCTATAAAATACACTGATAACAGTAGGAAAAATTTGTAAAAAAATACAGTTCAAAATATAGGCCAGGGAGTCCCATGTTTGGCGCACTTTTACAAAATGAGTTGGTAATATAATATATGTCTGCATAAATAAACAGCTCATATGTTTTCAGAATGTCGTTGCAGCCCTATCTCGACCTTGACGGATTAAAAAGTTTTGAACATTTTAAATATCTGTGTGGGCAAAATAACACTGTGTTGCAGTCAATGTACAGCCGCGAGCTAAGGGTTTAGCAGACCTGCAGTACCGAGTGGTACAACGGTTGATTGTATCTGAGTAATACCTGACTCGAACTTAATCAGCGAATTGGGTGCCCTCTACACAGAGGAGACAGAAATGTTGCTAGTATTATGTAGACTTAAATGTGAGAATGATATTAAAACGGAGCTAAGAAAAATCTAGATGTGAATCTGTTAAAACAGATCTATGAAAGACCTATACGTGAAGGTGATTTTAAAACAGATCAAAGAAAGACCTAGATGTGAAGCTTTTAAAAGAGATCTAAGAAAGACCTAGATGTGAAGCTACTAAAACAGATCCAAGAAAGGTCTAGATGTGAAGCTTTTAAAACTTATCTAAGAAAGAATTAGATGTGAAGCTTTTAAAACAGATCTAAGAAAGACCTAGGTGTGAAGATGATATTAAAACAGTTCTAAGAAATTCCTAGATGTGAAGAAATTATTAAAACATATCTGAGAAAGACGTAAATGTGAACTTATTAAAACAGATCTAAGAAATACTTAGATGTGAAGATGATATTACAACAGACCTAAGAAAGACTAAGATGTGAAAATGATATTAAAACAGATCTCAAACAAATAGATTGGGAGTACATGGCTCGCGTTTTTCTTGTTTTATACAGAGAAAACCTGTGAGCTATTCTGAAGAGACAATGAACTTACGAGTTACGTAAAGTGTGAGTTTCTTGACTAAGTGACGAACGAAAAACGGACTTTGCTTTAGGGGTGAGTTAAGGTGTAAAACGGGAAGGTGGCCATCACCAGTGAACTCCTGACATTTGAGACACAGTGATAAGTTATTAATTAACATAACTAACATTGTTTCTTAAATATTATTTGCAAGTGAGCATGTATCTTGACATTGCGAAACTTAAGATTCAATGTTAAGACGAATATAGCATTGTAAATCACCTTTTAAGTATGGAATTTTCCAGAAAAATAAAGTAAGCTAGAACAGTACTAATATTCAAAGTTTTGTAGTACTGTATGTTTATACAGTAGTACAGTAGGTTTTGAGAGTTCTGATCTGAACTCCTTGTTAGCGCTTGACACATTACGCACTAACCAGTATTTCTCTGTACGTTACCGCGTCTTGCCACGGATGGTTAAAACAAATGTCGGCTATGTGAAAGTCTTCATCTGTATTACTGCTGTTTACAATGCGTACAGTAAGGAGTATTGTATTTCCCTTTAGGACAGATTTATTATGCTGCGTTGTTATTTACAATAATCAAAGTGGTAAATAACAGATAAAGAAATGTTAACCCTTTTCCAGTTGACACGGAAAGGAAATGCGAATGTACCGACTAAGTAGTCAACAGCAGACAAAAAGGAGAATTCCGCCGGCTTCGAAATGACGGCGTTTTACTTCTCACAGCTTCCGAATTGGACTAAATCTTCTGAGCATAAATATTCGGAAAAAAGTTGACGGAATGGGCTATTGTGAATTGTAGGAACAAATGGAGGATAATATTAAAACAAATATTAAAGTCGAAATGAAAGTGTGAAATGTTTAACCTGGCTCACTCTAAGGCCCATTGGTTGGCTGTTCTGGATGCCATAATAAACCTTATTAAAAATTTCATAGTTATTAAGAGGATGGAAAGAAGTTATTAATACTAACAGTTCTGTAAAGGAAAGAGAAACGTGTAATACATTTTTTTTGGCGTTTTGCTGACCGTACATCTCAGTACATGTGCTCGAAACATGTAGAGGCATGAAATAAAACTTGTTGTGAAACAAATTTTGTGCATCAAGTTGGATAAATATTGAGATAAATAAAAAAAAAAGTGTAATACATGTTGTAAAAATATATAGATACTAAGAGTGCAGAAATTACGTCGCCCATGATGTAGCAGTTTCTTCCCATGCGAAGATAAATTTTCGAACCAGACTATTTGTTCTTAATATAAAGGGGTTTTATCTGCAATAAATTCATTTTATCTGCTATTTACGTCCAAACAAAACTTATCGAATGCTATTTCCAACATATATTCTACCAACACGTGATTCAGTAGTTTTCTTGTTACTGGAACGACACCACTGAAAATGAAATAGTGGGTTTCGAAACACGTTGCCTACATATGAGGCTGACAAAACCAATATAAATTTTATAGTCAGCCATTTTAATAGCCCTCCGTGCAGCCTGTAACCTACTAAGATCCTGCTCCCACGGCCGCGAATAATACGAAAAGTATTCTGTGTTTTGTTTTACATTTTTTGTCCCTTCAAGGCATATTAATATGTAGTGTAAAATCCGTCAATAATTTTGATATTACAAGAAAATGGTTAGTGTTATATGTTTAAAATATTGATATTAATATATCTTAATATTACAGTTACTCACTTTTATCTTTTTTTAATTCTCGTATACTGACTGATGATAGCTGAACTGCAAGCCGAAACGTGTAGCCGAATATATATATATATATTTTGTGTGTGTGGGTGTGTGTGTGTGTGTAGATAGATATACGTTTAGGCAGGCGGGCGGGTGGACAGGTAGGCAGGCGGGTAGGTAGGTAGGTAGGTGGGTAGGTAGGTAGGTAGACGGACGGACGGACGGAAGGATGGGAGGGTGGGTGAGTAGGTGGATGGATGGATGGATGGGAGGATAGGTGGGTGAATAGACGGATGAATGGATGTATAGAGAGATAGAGAGCGAGAAAGAAAGTCGGGAGTTGTGTTTGACCTTTATTATTGGCCCTGTTTTCACTACAACAAAAAGGGATGAATCGCCTCAAAAATATTCCTCGCCGGCACGGGAAAGCGACTTACGGACGGTCACTTTCATGTAAGGCTTTCTCCTAAGGACCATTTGCTACAAATTACTGCAATTACCGTTAGTCTTGGTTGGTTAAGGCTTTTCTAACGTCCTTGAAAGACAATTAACTGCTCTAGAATGAAGCAAGAGCTTTCAGGGGGGATACTACACCTACATCAAAACCCGTGGGCTTACCTGGAATTAAAGGGTGGTCGTATCCATACTGTAAAACAAGCTTTCAGTTTATAGGCGCGTTCACAAAACTACGACAAGCGACTATGAGTTTCGGCATGTCTGTCCTTCCGCTTGCCCACATAGAGAAGACTGCTCTATCTGGACGGATTTTCGTTAAATTTGATATTTCGGTATTTTCAGAAAATCCGTCGAAGAAAATTCAAATGTCATCAAAATCTGGCAAGAATAACTGGCACACTTTCAGGGAAGACCAACATACATTTTTGATCATATCTCTCCTACTTCTTCTCAGAAAGAGAAATGTTTCAGAAAAATGTTGTAGAGAAACTCGAACCACGCATTTTATATTTAATAACTTTTTTTTTTCGAAAATCTTGCCCTTAAGGACATAACATGGAAAAATATTGCAGAGCCGGACAGGCCACAGATGAAAATACGACGCAAGCACCTTACATGCTGGATACCAAAGTCTACAAGCACACACTTAAAATATGTAATATTTATTGCTTTTCCACAACCTTGAACGCACGTGACTCAATGTTACGTTATACGTACATACCGTGTCTTATTGTTTATACCGTAGGCGGAAGGAGGGCTTGTGATAAACTTTGGGCCTTGTATCGGTTAATTAACCATTTAAAGACGAAGCACAGACTGCTTTATTTAAAGGCCCAGTCCGAACCGCGCATTTAACACTTTTCATCTCTGTTATAAAAAACAATCATTTATGTTGTATGGGGCACATGTCGCTGTTTGTTCTGAGATAAATACAAAACACATAAATACAGTGTGGGCAGAATGTCAGTTTTTGAATGTTAGACTTGTTGGTGCATCACTTAACCAGTAGGCTTTAAAAGGTTGATGATGCACTACGCTAAATATAAATCCCGGTTAATTTACTTTCCCTTAGTTTTGAAGTGAGACCTTAGCTTATTAAATCATTTTTAGAATAAGTATTGAACATTGTGGTGTGATGGGGCACTTCATTTTTCGTAGTCGTAAGGTTCCGAATTTAAATTTCCACCATGAAGCCGAATGACAAGTTTAAGGGGTTTCATAGTTTTGGTACCTTTTTGACTGCACAGTAAAATGGAACATGTCCACTTTTACATCTTTGTCAATTCACAGTCACACTTATTCTAGATTTGAAAAAGATTGCAGTTAACAGAGATTCAATAAACAAGCCAAGAACGTGATATTCAGAATCAGATTTATTATCCTCAAAAGAAGTGAATTTGGAGAAGGGCTTTTCATCGCTATATTCATTAACTTAGCTGCAAGGTCATTTAAACATTTGTGTGTCTTGTGATAATGATGATGGATTGCGTTAAATACAGTCATCATTATTTTACTAGCAAATTCAGAGAGACAGCGAACTATGTCGTAGTTTTTACTGAATTAAGTTTTTCACTATAAAAACCTGGATAAGGTACCGTCACTTATTGAAGTGCCAGAAGTTGTAAAGAGGGTAACAGATGCTCTGACACCAATAAATGATGATGAAGGCTTCTTGTAGACAGGTATGTAGTTACTATACATAAATGTCTACAAAGTGAAAGTCTCTTACACAGTTCCACACATATCATGTCTTAAATATTTGTCTTTACAGTTGATGCAGGACTTCGAAGTCTAAAAGTCGCCTAAATAGTACTGAAAAATTCCATAAGTAAACAGTCAAGCACCGTCTAATACATCTGCATGTGTTCACGTAAACTACACATATCGGTCCTGTGTAACCATCAAGAGACTTTATATATACAATTTTTGTGCATATCTGCTCTCTTGTGAGATCTCATAGTTAAATTGTATGCATTAAAACGTCGTTTGGATCTTAATTTGTAAGATATCTTTATCGAGATTTTTCTTATATTTCTGATCTTTTTAAAGTCAAAATATTTATTGTAGCCAAACATTCTGCAACATATGGAGTTCCGTTGATTAATATAATCTAAATCAAATAAATGCACTAATTTCTCAAATTTATTTTTGGAATGAAATTCTTCATGTTTCAGACAGTTCCTCTGTCCATCATCAGGAGTTTTTCACTGTACACGCAGCAATGGTATATGTCATACAAGTTTGCCGACAGCTTGCGAGCAGGACTCGGACGGAACTTCAGTTCCGTCCTGATCCTGCTCGCAAGCTGTCAGCAAACCTGTATGACATATATCATTGCTGCGTGTACAGTGAAAAACTCCTGATAATGCACAGAGGAACTGTCCGAAACATGAAGAGTTTCATTCCAAAAATAAATTTGAAAAATTAATTCATCTAGTTGGTTATATTATAAGAACTGTTTAAAATTTTCTATTTTTTACGAACCGTAAAACACAACATTCAAAACAAATATTTGTGGCACAAACACGCTCTTCTGCCCATGCAATATCTTTCTTTCACCTCACTCTTGACGCACCACAGACCTGCAACTGGCAAGAAAGCACACCACACTACCAGCAACGCCGTGATGCAGTTTTTCCTAAAAATGATCCTACTCATCCGCTGGTCCAGTAAAACCCAACCTGCCATAATACCCTCGTATGCAGCGTTTTCTGCCAAGATGTCTTTTCTGTTCATTTTCTGCGTCTGAAAAGTGTGAATGCATTTCCTAACTTCCTCGCGTCCCTGCATGCTGCATCCATTCTCTCCTGCTTAATTTAAAAGACCTTGTTATAGTTTAAAAGAGAAATTATGAGACTCACCATTATATAATTTACTTCACCCCCGTATTCCTTTCTCCATGTTACATAAAATTATTCTCTTGAACCCTCTTCTGAAACCCGATACCCACTATTATTGTACAATTACAGATGTTTTTCTTCTAGGCGTTCTTACGGAGTAACAAGCAAATACCTTGTGTGGAGGTTACATCCGTCCTTCTGTTGACTTGACCTGGTGTTAACGACTCAAACATCTGTCAAGTTTGTGTGTTTTTTGGTATATAATTTCTTCACAGAAAGCTGTTGAACAAGCAAGAGGTTTTTTTTTGTTGAAAATCAGCTCAGTGGCATACTTCACTCAAAGGCCTAAATGTGTTTCTATCCGCACTTTCTAAACTTCTCGAAAAATTTTGGGTGAATTTTGGGATAGGAAATCTGCACATAATGGATGTTGAGCAGTTTTGGGTTTTGCGAAAACCGATATAGTGAAAACTTGCTGAAATTCGGTATATAAAATGTATTTATGACTGCAAACTTCGTGATATTGGGAGCAGTGCAGGCCACAATTTGCTGGTGGGCGTAAATAATTTCCTGTCCATATTTTTAAACTTTACTTTCTGTTTTTGGGCGAAAATATGTGTAAAGTATCTGCAACTAACACTACTCAGCGCTTGGAAGGCCGTATTTTACGTAATGGGTTGTATGAAATTATATTCAGGCGCTTGACATCAACCCGTACAACTTTCTGTAAGCGAAGATAAAGTCTGTGTACAACTTTAGAGAAAATACCACTTGCGGTTATTCTTAGATCTGTCAATAACAGAACAAAGAATAGAATGCTTTGAATTAGTTTCAAGGAAAATTCCGTGTAATTAATCTGCTCTAACGTACTTCCTTACAGCAATTTGTACTTACTGTAAACAGATAGTAAGGTTAAATTTGAACTTTGCACGACAACATTCAGTGTCGACTCTTGAGTACTACATTTCATTGAAACTTTTATTGACATAAGTACTGAAGAGAGTTGAAACCAGAAGGAGGGGTCTTGTTTTCCCCATTATAACTTCATTTTATGCAAATCCTGCGAGGATCATACAGTTATTTGCAAAAAGCAGTGAATTACGATAAAACTTTTGAGGGAGAATTGCAGTTACTACTTTTCTCGTAAAATGTTAAGTGTATCATCATATCTTGCATGCCTTATGAGCAGAAGGCAGACGTAGACCATATTTCAAATGTTTTTAGCAACACCACCACCACCATTGCCAGCTTATGTAAATGAAGATGTTATCTGTCTTGAGATACAACAGCCGTGACTTCTGAGCTAGTCCCAAATTGCTCTACTTGCCCTTCGTATTAAACAGCGCCGTCCCAACATACTGTGCAGTGTCAATATTTGCAAAAGCGTAACGCGGAGCAAGAAGAACAGTTCGTTCTCAAGAATGTTGTATTGTGCTTTAGAACTGTTCACTGCTCTTTGTAGTTGGCCTGTGTGTCAGTAACACGGCATGAATTTTAACGAAAAAAGGGAAAACAGACCTACAAGCCTTTTCTGTTTCTTTATTTGTTTATTAGTCACTGATACCCGATACAGATACTCGTGATATGTCTGTTCATCTTGAAGTGCTGGATGTTTTCTTTAAATCTATTTAAATTTTAAAAAATTGTATTATTAGGCGTTTTTACAAAGGCAGGACGAACGTCTTACTTTTAGTTTGGCTGTGATCCACTATCCATGGGCACAACTTTGCACACACACACACTCTCTCTCTCTCTCTCTCTCTTAATTCCGTGTGAAGTAGTTCCACGAATTACCCTCCGGTAATTCTGATTTTCACCTTTATTAATCTCCTAATAGAGTGCCGTACTTCAGGCTGTTGTGAGAACGGCAATGAACCTTCAGGTTATGTAAAATTCTGTGGAATTTGTGACTCAAACACGTCTCTGCTCCTTGGAGTTCATTTGTTACAGTACCTACACTGTAAGTAAGGTCATAAAATATTTAAACAGAGGAAAAGAGAAGATTCCAGTCTTCTGGGATGTTACGCTGTGTCGTTTGGTAAATATACAACGACATTTCGGAAGATCGTAATGTCTTAGTAACGTAGGTAGCAATCGATAAACTGACACGGCTGCACATTCCAGAAGAGCAAAAACCGTGCTGTGAGAATTTCAGAGCCCTCAGGTTACAAGTAAAGTTACTAAACTGATTGTGGAGTAAACTCGCACACTTTACGGTCTTGTACAATCAATTCCCTTACCCTAGCCTGGCATCTCACTTAAATCACTGTAAGGTAGGTAGGAACATATTTCTGAATTTGGGAGATTACAATTTCATTTCCGGTACTGGTGACTGGTGTTTTTTGCGTTGTCCTCCTCGTGTCCTCCAGTTTATTTTTGTACAGTAAATTAAGACAGGTTACCGCTATTTCATTTCAGGAACACTATCCCATTCAACATCACACAGTGACATTGCTTTACCGATCAGTAGCGTTTTCTTCCCGGTGGCTCGCGCATCATATGAATCCTAGCCGCCGAGTGACTCGCCTTAACCCGCGTCGGAATATCGGCGGGAATTGACAAATCGGTATTGCTCAGTCAAAATAAAGGCTGTGCAACATACGAGTATACAGATTATACAGCGTAGTGCGACTAGCAAAAATATTTAATATTGCAATGCGTTATAATTTAGCAGCTATGCAGCAAAAAAGAGGAATTCAAGTAACTGTAGAGACACAGTGTGAACAGAGTGAATGTGTTTTTAATATTTTCATGTGCGTCACCATTAGTCGGTGAGCTTGTTCTTGACACATCAGTACTTCAGGACTGTCTGTACATGTCACCGGAATTAAGAGAGAAAGGGTAATTAAATCACTAGTCAATTTTTTTTTCGACTTGCTGTCCTGTGCAATTTGTCTCGAGCGCTGCTGAACGTCTGTTTGTGATGAGGCATGTAACATCCGTGTACCGTTTCCTCTGTGCATCTGTTTCCGCGTACGTCAGCAGATTGTAACTGACATGTAAGATAATTCCTACGTTACACATTTCCTTCTCGGTGTGGATTGTTCTGCTATGTGAACTTCCCCCATGCTTCTCCCTCCACAAACATCCTACCCCCATCACACGCCGTTGTGACTATGGGTATCAGGGCTGTCAAAACGGAAATGTGTTGACTTAAGTCGAAAAATCTTTTATCACCGTCATACTAATTACCCGCCAAATCAAGTATTTACCCACGTGTTCTGTCCAAATTGTTAACTGCTAAAATCAGTTTATTGACATTTTTGTTACCCTTCTGTGCTCTGAGTCCTCACGAGGTGCCGGGTTTGAAGTGAAACTTGACCTGGTGCCTGAAGTGTAACAAACTGGTGCTTTATTTGCCACAGAAAAAGCGTTAAATTTTTCAAAATAATATACCACTTCAAAGGATGATTTTACAGGTAATTAGTATGTGGCAGTGTTACGAATAATAATTACGTATCACACATTATTGTGTCTAAATGAGAATTACATTCATACAAACTTCCGAATAGTTATACTTAACAGTTAAAATACTATAATAATCATATTATTACTATTATTATTATTCACTTTTTCGTTACGGAAACTCGGTCAGTTTCTATAATCTATTCACGCTGAAGTGATTTTAATTGAGACCTGGTATGTCAGGTCTACGCCGGCAAGTTGTAGAGCGATTATTATTTTACTCGCTTTATTTCAGTGCAGTCCTTCACTGTACTTTAGGATGAAAATGAACCTTTAATTTTTAAAATGAAATAATCGAGAAGGCAAATGATGATCACCTTGAAACTGAAGAGCAGTACCTTTTGGGATAAGACGTCACGTAATTTGTTAGACGGATACCAATATTTGCAGAAAATTGCCGCTTCTGTATTCGGGGTAAAAGAGGAGAACTTGGACTTTGAAAATGCAATAGGTTCTTCCAAACACTACGATAAATGTGTGTCAAATCATAATCCTTCACAACTGCAAACACTGCCTTTCATCACTGACTTGAGAAGCTCCAATCGCGTATTTAGCTTCCCAAAGGCTTGTATCGGCAATAAATAAATATTAAATCCTTGGCAGATGCAAATTAGCAAATACCGCATACGGGAATATTGTATATTCCACCGGAATAAAAGATGCCACTTTTTTATTCACTGCGCTAAGTGTATTTTAGAGTTCTTTGCCTTGTTGAGACGATGATACTAGTCATAAAACAAACAACTTCTATACGAACACACAAATTGTACGGACGCAGAGCCATCTAATTACTGCAGTTAGGCCTATATGGCATGCTTATGTGTGGTGAAATCTCTGATCCAAAGATACCAAATTCATATTTACTCACTTTAATACAAATTGCAAGAACATACTGACCACGGCGTGTCCGTTGACCTATAGGAATCTGTAAGCAAGATAAGCAGGTAGACCTAACATTACAGTAGATGTTAGGGTGAGGGAGGTGGGAGGGGGGCAGAGTAATAACTACCTCTCAACTGTGTTTGTAGAAGAGAATAATGTGGCGCCCGTCGTCGAATCTAAAGCTGATTTGCGTTCTGAAATACAAGTTAAATATGTGGTTTATTTTTTCCAACATACTGCGAGGAAGAGACGGGTGAGATCAAACAAACGAATAAATTAATATGTATGTACAATAAATGAAGCCACTCCTAAGAAGAAAGATAATTTGTAAAGAACGCGTTAAGAAATTGAAAATAATAACAATAAATTGCACACGACTGTAATGGTCGTGTGGTAAAATTTAGTTTCTTTCCTGCTCCTTTACATAAATCAGTATCATAAATCAGTATCAAAATGTGTTTGCTTACGTCTGATGATTGCATCGAAAAGGTTAGGATTGAATAGAATTATACAAGTCTGTGGTGATGATATTATCATAATTTTGCACTTTCAAATTCAAATATAATTTATATTCCCAACATATTTTCAAGGTTACTTGTCAAAATGTTGCTTGAAATTGAATGACGAGAAATCGCAATAAAGTGGTTAGGGTTCTTTCTCCGTGCCTGTGAGGTCTGAGGTTTGATAGGACTTGAGCCAAGACAAAGGTTGTGAAATGATTTTATGAGTCCTTGCACGTACGTAATGGAATTCTTTAAACTAGGCTACGACCACTTCTATCCGGACTATTTCAGATTAATCATCAAAACCTTCTCCCAGTAAGATTTCTGTCTTCTGAAATATGTATGTACATGTAATAAGGTCAGCAGTTTACATGTTCATTACTACAGAACCTCAAATCTTACAATATTATTTGGGTCCAGGGAGTACCGTTAATGTGAGATACGAAAAAGAGTGAGAGGGTCTTAAAAGAATTCCAGTGCCGTAAGGTGTGACGTAGTTTACAGAATTTAACAAAAGCTTTTTTTTACGTACAAAATGTCATATGCATACACGGTTCAAAGTAAAGTAATATTATTGATGTCCTTGAGAAAAGTGTATGGCAGTCCCCGACCCGATTTTAACGAAGCCCACAAATGCTCATAAGCATTATTGGAAGATCTCATACGAGTATACTGAATTCCACTCAAATCGGACAATAATTGTGGAATGTAGTTGTAATAAATCATTGGCGCCCCCAAGGAAATTATGGGTTTCACTGCTCTGATTTGCGCTAATCTTACAATTAAACTACTGAGGTATATGAACATATTCTGCGTGTAACTTTAACTAGTTCAAGAATATTTGTAGGAGAGGTAAAAATTTATTTACGCTCTTATGTAAAATATGACTGTCACCGAGTCAATTCCTACACCGAATTTCGTGAAAATTGGACAGACCCTTTGTTGACCGATTTTGCGTCACAGACGCAAGAAGACAGACAGATAGTCGGCCAGAAGCAGGAGGGCTATAGGACGACTACATTGTGTAAACTGAGAGACACTGTTTGATTGCAGCCACGGCAATTATTTTGATTGGGACGGGCGAATCTCCAGGTCAGCTTCGCGCTCCAGGAAGTATTTTTTGTAAAGCAATTGTAATGAATATCTCATTGCCAACTGTAGCAAATTGGTTAGCAATAATAAACAGTCAGTGGCCTACATACCCCGTTTTTATATGGGTCATAACTTAAAATACCCTTGAAAATTTGGAAACGATTTCGAACTTTTTATGGGCATTTCATTCTCGCAACAATTCTGAACATGGAAAGTTACTTGCTGTTTTTTTCCAATGGAAATTGTAAACTTGCTTCCTACCCTAGTCTTTGCGACGTGCTGTTGATATGTACGGTAGTACATCTGGAACGGTCACTAGAGGCGCAGCTAAGCTGTATATAACAAAAATGTTATTGAAATAAAATTATAATCTTAACAATGTGACGTAGGATCCCACAAAAGCGTAATCAAAATATAATGTAACATTACGAGTTGAATTTTACCCGCAATTTAATTCTGTATTTAGCCTTATTACGGATTATTAAATAAGAAATATTTAGTGTTAGCTATGTTGTGCTGTCAGTTTATGTTTTATTTTATTTTATTTATATAACGCAGCATAACCGGAGCATGACAACTGTCCACAAGTGAAAGGTACTTATCAGATATTCCAGTCGTGGGAACGCTACTTAAAACTAAGGTACTCCTTAAATTGAAGTGCTACGGGTACCGGCTCTCACCGCGTTTCCATGCGATATATGTACAGCTGTTCATTAACCCAGCAAATTATTATCGTATTAACGGAGGCTGGGGTTCTTCTTGGCTGAATTCGATATGCCTTTCGCAATATCAGTACCAACGATCAATGTGATGTAGTAATTGATGTGATGCTGTGTAGTCTGTTTCATGTATAACTGCATAACGACGTTTCAGAGGAACGTGCTACCGCCTTGATTTTGACGGTAATTTAATATGGCCTTAGCGATTTATTTTTTTCAGATTTGTTGAGTAGCAGTGTAAGCTGCTAGTTCCGATGGTGGATTGATAAGTGTGTAAGGCGAAGGGGCGCCATATCCATTAAGATTTATTTATTAGGAACAGATAGTACGAAAGCATTTTCCAAAGATTCTTCTTCACGAACAGATCTGACACATAGCAAGTTTCTGTGCATGGAAAGACGGTTTCAGTAAACACTTGGATTGACTGTATATTTCACGTCGTGAGATTATCCTTGCTCAAAAGATCCAGTCATATCTTCTACCTTGAACTGTAGATCTCTTCTCAGTCTTTAAGAATAACCTACGGCCCTAACGTCACAAACTGGAAGCCTTCTAAGTTCCCATCACCATCACCTGAATTTCAAAGTGAATGAGATCGTGGTGAATTTTTGCTGGAAGAAGAATTTCATTAAATATTTGTTGAATACTCTGATGCAAACTTTCAAGTGCCCATGTTAATAAAACGTCGTAGTTACCCTTGAATTCGGAAATAAAATCTTCGTTGGACACTTAACGATTATGGACAATATGGACACTATATGGACACAATATTCAACACTTTCAATGACACCGTCTTTGTCTAATTCATATTCAAACCCAAGATTTGTCTTTCTCCAAGAAATTGCTTTTTGATATCGCGATAACTGGCTGAACATAATGGTATTTTGAGCCCTACAGACTGCCGATATATACAGTGTGTTCCTACCGGTGCCACATTTCGTGATCGTAGGTCATAGGAATTAAACACCCGAGATGATTGAGCTGAATTCTATTCTCGCCTGCAATTACTGGTCCTTCCTTATTTTAATAATAAGGTACGATTCAGCTACTGGGCACCGACCTGATTTCATTCAAGTCTTTATTTCATCTCCACGCCCGATGTTACATGTCCAAACTCGATATGATAAATCTGTTAAACTGCAATTGGTTTGCCACCCGGTGGCAGCAGTACAGTACACATTTACACACGAACAGTACACGGAACGACACAAAACAAACAATACAAACAAAAAAACAATATATATGAGCACAATAACAGAAGAATGATGCTTTATCGTGCGCTCCTATTAGTTAAAATAAAATCATCACAGTTGACAGTAAAATATAAAATATAGGGAGCAATATTAATATTATCCTTAAGTGTTCCGCCAATCCTGACTATCTCCGGGGAAATAATCTACACTTCATGGAAGGTACAGAATCGTGTATATTGCTGGCTGTAATTAGGTATGACATACTGCATTATAATTAAACATTGACGTACAAGTGAGTGAATCGTGCCGGAAATATTTGTTGGACCTCTAAATCTCTTTTTTTTTATCTTAGTAATTAACCAACTTGATGCACAACATTTTTGTTTTACAATAAGTTTATTTCGTGCTTCTACTCGTACATGTTTAGAGCACCATGTGCTCATCATCAGGAGGTCAAAATTGCCGTCCAGTGCACGGGACGGCCACCTATAGGTGTGATGATACCAGAGGCTGTATAATGCAATTTTGACCTCCTGATGATGAGCACATAGTGCTCGAAACATGTAGAGGCATGAAATAAATTTATTGTAAAACAAAAATTTTGTACATCAAGTTGGTTAATTACTAAGATTAATATACTGAGATGCACGTTCAGCGAAACATAAAAAAAGTATAAGCCTCTGTTGCTGAAGAACTTCCTGATGATGGCATCTTGGTGCCGAAACATAGAGGAGTTTGCACCTGATATGAAGTGTGTGTTGTGATCTATTTTATTGTATTTTAAGTAGTGCATTTAGTTGGTTTTGAAATATATTAAATATATGTAAGAAAATGCAAGCTGTGGACAACATAAATATTCGCAGTAATATAAATAATTTTTTTTATTCGCTGTAGCTAACAAACACTTGTTTTATCTTTGAGGATCTAAGGAAGGGAATTCAAGCCCTTGCTAGTATTTTAGTGCCTACTTCTAATTAAATAACAAATGGCAGTTCAACTTAAAGCGCTTCCCAAAAGGGGCAGGTCTGAATAGCGAGTGGGGAGACGGTAAAGGAAACTCCGCTCCAGCAGCAAATTCCCAAAAGACATGAACAGCAAAACGCGAACAATATGTGAGGATATGGCGAATTCTAGAGAAAGGAAGTCTACAAGCACGGAAAAGTGGAAACGCAATTAATTCCCTGATATTTGACATGATGCATGACGGTATCGACAACACGCCCTCACGCTGCTTGGCGGCGTCACCCGATGGTTTCTCATGCATATATGTCTCTACGCCTGTCTCTCTATCTCTGTCTCTCCACGATATGGTAAGTGGTTCCTCACATTGTGCCGTGATATATGGCAACAGAAACACATCAACGAAAATATACGGCTCTATAGGGCCAACGACCTAAACCTTTGAACAGTGTCGACAGACGAGTCTGGTCCAACGCTAAAATTGCTTGTGAGACGAACTGTAAAATGAATACATTGTAACTGGGTCGTGTTTTAGATCATTGTCATCATATGTCTACAGATATGTAATAAAACATGTGAAAATATTTGCAAACAACAAAAGTGACTAAAGTGTTGTTTATTATTATATTATAAAGTACATTACAGTTTTATTCCTTATTTTGAGTGATTCCTCGGCGTCTGAATTTTATTTGCCGACGTTTCGGAAAACTCTGCTTGTTCCATCTTCATAGGTGGTGTAAGCAGGAAGAATAAATGAGACGAATCCTTCCGAAACGTAGCCACATACAATTTAGACACCGGGGGATCACCCAGAAGCAAGAATATAACACTCAGAACACGGCGAAATTTTGAAATCAAGTATAGTATGGTTGTTATTCCAGTCATAATTATTTTCAGAAACAGTTCGTGTGTCGTCTACATACCAAAATATTTGGCATCACCCTAATACAGACCTCTCGGCGCCTTCTATATACATCTGTCCGTGGCTTTCGCTTGAAGTAAATCACGGATAAAGCGATGGTTTTTAACGTAACATGATACAAACTACAGTATTAGAGAATAATCCACCTTCATTATTTCTTATCATCAATCACCAGTATTGCTGCCATGATCAGAGCAAGTCTACATATTTGTGTTAGGAAAAACGGCCTGAAATTCTGTGCAGTAATATTACGGTAATTGAATAAGCGCTGCATTTGATAGAAGGTCGTTAAATATCTGCGGACAACCCAACATGTATGAAAGGTTGATTTGTTTTGAAATTTTAGGTTTCCT
>Ga0123352_10006693_pt1 | contig 17701 bp, 8 predicted proteins | sample TergutLab28metaG_FD_89700 | JGI IMG/M metagenome (GOLD analysis project Ga0123352, IMG submission 89700) | Labiotermes labralis P1 segment gut microbial communities from Petit-Saut dam, French Guiana - Lab288 P1 | ecosystem: Host-associated > Arthropoda: Insects > Digestive system > Gut ... | reverse complement strand
GGGGGGGGGGGGGGGGGGGGGGGAGGAGAAAAACGAGGAATACCTTGATTGCGGTGGAAGGATGATGTGCGAGAACTGCAGCACAATGGAACCAGCAGTATTCGGAGTGCTTGAGGGCGACAGGAAGGCCGAACTGCCCCCAGACTGAAATATGAAACACAATACACCGATGATTAACTTATTAAATGGTTAAGCAAGGGAGTGATTTTGCGATTGAGTGACCATCGTAACAAATGACCACAGTTGTGCGGCAAATTTGTATTGTCTGGCAACGTATGCATTTTTTGAATCAGCTTTGTACTGTACCTATCTGACAACTCGCGCCATTTTTTAGGCAACTTCATACTTGTCCCACAACTTACGTTTGCTGGGCGACAAAAATGCGATCCTTTGCCCCGCCCCGCCTAACAGCTCATACACAACTATACTGTTTTGACAGCTGGATCCCAGGTCGTCGACTCGGCTATGGTTATGAGTAAAGAAGGGCGCAATCAATCAATACGCCCCCAACCCGTTGACCACAAATAATTGATTTTAATATTATTTACCCGAAGAAAAACGACGAAATAAAACAATAAATCCAGTTATGGTGCCAAATTAGCATTAACTGGTAGCCGAACATTTAACCACAGTAGTTAGTCAACTGTTTTAAGGCGACAAATTAATTATGTGCCGGTCCCAGTGGCCGCGCGGTCTAAAGCGTAGGTCTGCGACCGCTCGCCTGCTGAAATTGTTGGTTTGAATCCCACTGCGGGCATGGAAGTCTGTCTGTTGTGAGTGTTGTGTGTTGTCAGGCTGAGGTCTCTGCGACGATCTAATCACTCATCCAGGGGAGTCTACCGACTATGGTGCGTGGTTGTGTGTGATCTAGAAACCTCGTTAATGAGGAGGCCCTCGCCCACTGGGGGCTATCGCGCCAAAAGAAAAAGAAAATTAATTGTTTGGTTCTTTCTTCGTAATTTTGCTAGCGAAATGTATCTCTGTGTGCCTTCTGCTTCAGTCTGAGATTCTGATGCCCGACTTCAGTGAATCTTGGCATGAACAGAATGCCACTGGAGGCTTATCTGCTAATACCAACAATGGCAGCACTGTGATCATGGGAACTTTCTAAGGTGGTAAAAGCAGTAGCGTCTTTAGGGGTAGGCTGTTAAACCTGATCGGTATACTCAAGACATAAGTACGCTGTTTTTCTAAAATCGAGTCTTGTTTTGTTTGAGATTTCTGGTTACATTTCTCAGTTATATTAATTTGACTACTCGGAAGAGTGCCGATCCCATTGGCCGCGCGGACTAAGGAGTGGGTCTACGGTCGTACTCTTGTTGGGATTGCGGGTTCGAATTCCACCCGGAACATGTTTGTCTGTCTCTTATCTTGTGTCTTGTCAAGTAGAGGTCTCTGCGTCGGCCTGATCACTCGTCCAGAGGAGTCGTAACGAGTGTGATGTGTCTGAGTGTCATCGTGAAGCCTCAATAATGAGGAGACCCTTGCCCACTAGGGACTGTTGCGCCATGAAAAAACAAAACTGGAAGATCTTTTGTCTTGCACTGTCGAACACAATTTCAGTCACTAAACGCCTTCACAAAAAAATGTTTGCTTACTGATAGGAATGTTGATAACCTTGCACACCCTAAGTCAGTCACTGAGCACTTCAGATGATGGTGTTAGGCCTATCTTCTTAGAAGTGGACCTGAGAGAGGATAACGCGCTTTAGAATAGATGCATATTAATTCATGGTGGCTAAAGTTAACGATGGCTATGTTAAATAAAATTATAGGAAACTAGGATGATGATGATAATAATAATAATAATAATACATAAACGCATAAAAGAATATTTTGATTATTGAAATTTGTTTTCGTCTACTATTGAAGTGCTCATGACTATAACAATTTGTGTCGGATCGTATCATATCTTGATCTAACTTGTAAGTTTGATTTACTTGTGTGTATGTAAATGCGTGCGCAGAGGGATTTTTTTTATCTGTCTCTCTCCCCTCATTACCATCACTTGAATATGATGTCTGTCAGTAGCCCGGCATGCAGACGGACAGGGGGAATTTTTTCCTCTCCGTATGTTATGTTACCCTCACTACTTGATTCTGTTTTGGATGATGACAGAATGCACCAGATGTCACTCTTTCCTCTTTTTGTAATTTTTAAAACGGACTTGCTAATACGGTATTAATATATTGGACTATTATTTCCATATGGCACGACGTTTTTGTCCCTGGAACGAAGGATCTGGGCTCTGATTTGAGAATAAGGAACGGTTGTTATGAGAGAAATTTGCCTGAATTGAATGTGCCCCAGAATAGACTGTCCGTCCAAATTGTAAGGCATCTATTGAAGGAACCTTTACATGCGGCTTCCTAGAATACCCTATAATGAGTCATTTTTACAACGACGCTATTGTACAGCGTTAATTTAAAAATAAATTTACCTAAGGTCTAATTTACAGTGTTTCTGCGTGACTCTTTATAAAGGTTAACGTACAGAAAGAAATCTTATAATTTGATATTTTTGCGTCACGTCATGGATTTTGGACTTCTGTCGTAAGATTTCTGTACACTATCTTCACAGTGACTGCTGTAGAATTCATGTCACATGTAAAGAGATTTTATAAATGTTTAAGTAAATTTATGTAGCGAGACATTTGGAGTGTCTCAGCCGTAATCGGGCTTTCGCATTTGATATCACAAATTTAATAGGCCTATTTACATTGCAGTCGGAGGCCACATCAAAATTGTAGATCATTACAATGAAACCTGTAACGGAACCGCGAGGCGCCATTTTTTTTCTCTCCCCGTTGCAGACAGCTTCCGTTTCATACATGCGCTTGAAGTTCGGACGCTCGGGACTGAAAAATTTTGCCCTAAAGGCAGGTTTCCGTTATGCCCTGGTTTCTTTGAAGGCAGTTTTCGCCGTATGTACTATTCGTTTCATTCGGTTTGTAATTACAATTTTAGTCTTCTGTTACTTTTATCACCTGTTAAGTACATATAATTTTTGCTTTAGAAGCTGCAGAAGGCATCATTCCAGTCACTGTGAATCTGCGTATTCACTGTTATAAAAGATTGGACTTCTGATCGAATAACGAATTTCAGAGTTTAGCTTACATTAACTCGTTTCCACTTAGTGTGGGAGGTAAAGCGATAGGAACTTATATTTACCACTGTTCAATTCTGAGCGTGTGGAATGCTGCAGATGTTTGTCCGCTTCTCCTATACGGTTTGATGATATTTTGATAAATACCGGAGATTTTAGCGTAAGTTACAGGGATTTTTTAGTTGTAGCTTTTCTAACCCTAAAATGTGACATGCCAGCGGAGTGTATTTTTTATTTATTTTTATTTTTTATTTATTTTTTATTTTTTTTGTGTGTATGGAAAAGTCAAGGCACTGGGAGCAATCTTGTAAGGTCTTGCTTACGCCAAACCAGACTATAAAATTGAATGAGACAACTAGTTGGGTACACGTTATTTGTGGGACGTGTTAAGAACCACACGTTTGTCTCCTCCTAGTTGTTTAGCATGGAGAACCATGTCTTACCTAATCTCCCAATAATTCCACGGTCGGATCGGAGCGCCCAGAATTCTCTTTAGCTGACAAATTACGCGGAAATCGGTCCCCTGTACGCTACCAACACTCTACGTCACTCTACACTGCAGGAATCTCGGTTTGGTTAACCATACTTCTTTTACTGGCTATACCATACTCATTTAGCTCCACTACGTACAGCAATAATTTTTAAGCCTAGACTCATACTACCCCTTTGCGTGCACATAGAGGATAAGTCAGCAAGAGATTTCAAGGTGTAACTATTTCTCGGTTTTTGAGAGTGCTTATTCTTATTCCATATATCCAGTTTACAACAGTTAGTGATGCCAGTTTGTTTCTTTGTTTCATATGTTTTCTTTCGCACATCATTATTTTATTAGTTATGACAGGTGCGTGACGATAAAATAAATGCTTATTTATCCTTATGCTTAAGTACCACGTCGTAAGATAAAATTGGAGGTAAAGCTCCACGCACTTTATCCCTTATGACAGCGTTGGATTGACGCATTGACGCTTTCATGCTTCAGCCGCCTTACGCTCGAAGAAAGGGCCCTTACTACCGTTTCGTTTGTAGGCTGCGTCGATTTCAGAACCGGTGTATACGTGGAGACGAAAACGGGAGGGACGTGCCATGGCTCAGGCGGCTAGTCGCCTGCTTTTCATCGTTGGTGTCTGCGTTCAATTTTTATGAGATTTGTGGTGACCAAAAGGGCATTGAAATAGGGGGGGGGGGGTTCCTTCGAGTTCTTCAGTTTTTTTTTCTGGCAGTCTTTCCATCAATTCTCCACGTGACTTCATTCAACCCATCACCGACGCGATATACTTGTCAGCGTCGTTAAATAACACATTTAAAAGACAGAAAGAATCCCTTTGCTTTCAGTGATTCAAATGTATTTTTTCAGGCTCAATATTTATAGAGCGGTGTGACGATTAGAAATAGTGCAACTGGACCGGTATATGTGCCGGTTATTATTCACTTTCATAAGGATAAAATGTGTGCGGAGCACTGTTTTGCGCCAAACGATGATCCCTTATATTCTGTCCTTATATTACCACTCTGTTCTCTCCACCCACCGTACACGTTTATCTGAAAGTACTGTGCCATCCACCCAGCAGCCTAATCTACCTGATTTAGCCCTTGTGAGCCGGCAACGGGTTGCCGGCTCACAAGTGCTAAATCCGTCAGTGAAGCTGAACAGGGGATTCTCCTGAACATGTGTACCTACAACACAGTAGCAGGCTGGTATTGATCTGTTATGTTGAAAGCAGTAGTGGTCTCTCAGACTGAAACTTAAAATTTGTACTGGCGAGTTGCTGTGGCGGGTGTATGAAGGCGTTCTGTTGATCGTGAGTCAAAACCGTAGACTGAGGGCAGCTGAGAGAAGGGTGATGAGGAGAACATTTGGATCTTGAGCTGTGGTGAAGATAACACGCCGAGGGGCCCGTTCGACTCGATAACTGGGGGAACCTCCTACAACTATTAGCGAAGTAATTCCTCGATCTTATAACAGGGGTCCAGAATACTGCCTTCTGTCAGAAGAACGGAATCCAGTTCGAAGTAACCCACAACAAATTTTATTATTCTGTACCTCTGAGGGTCCACTTCCCCTCGGGGCCCTACCGCGTCATGGCGTCTGCTAGGGGCCTATCTGTGCCACTGATCTGAGAGAGATGAAGCCAGATGCTGCTCATTTGATCAGGAAATTTTCCGAATTGTGTAGTTTCTGAATGTTGAATATTGTGTTTACAAGCGCCTGCGTACCATTGAATACTGTCACTCAGTTCATTACTTCACACCTTCTTTCTTTAAGGTACAATTTAGTGTTATCTTCCCATCTACACCCAAGAGAAATCGAAATTGTGTCTTATCTAAATGTTTTTACGATTCATCTGTCCCATACATGCTACTTGTTCCTTTCTTCTGAGATTCCTTGACCTCTAGTGATATTTGGTGTAGCGCATTAGTTTTCAAACGTTGGTAGCTTATGCCATGTGCCTTAATCCTCCTATTAAATTATCTTTCTTTGATCCATATGTACTCAATACTGTTTCCATACATCCCAAAGCCAAGTGAACCTACAAAGTACAAAAAGGAACATTATCAACAGAGAGAAATAATGGTTGTTATTCTAGCAGTATTTCGGACCGCCTGATGTTTTTGTTGTTTTATCGTGGGCCTCTAACATAGGAGTGGTGCACAGATGTGCTAAGGATACAAGATCCGGAACGGTGTTTTGTTGGCATGTTGTAGTAGATGTCTCGTAAAATATACGTCTGAAACAGCAGTTGTGGCTTAACAGAGCAAACCGCCTTGAAACCTGAACAGGAATTTCCATACTTACCTGGCCACCTTTCTTCAGAATTACAAAAGTGATATTTATTTTCATCTTAATTTAAGCCTGAATTATGGAGTAAGAAAATCTTGTGTGTGTGTGTGTGTGTGTGTGTGTGTGGGCGCGCGCGCACTCCCGCGCATTTCTCCGTGACGTACGAACAAGGACTTGTGGCGTGCAAGATCTTAGATGGGTTACATATGTGGAAATGAAGCACGATCCTAAGAATATAGTGTGAACAAGCGTCGGAACTTCTAGGAGGGATAGAACATTCCTGTGGACCCCTTTTAAGATGTCTGTGAATGTGGAAGAGATACCGTGGGCGCCGGGCAAATCGAAGTAGAAATCATTTTGAAAGTTTTTGTAAATAGACGTGTATATTACAATGCATTAAGATATACTTTTAATAGACTTATTTTTCATGTTTTAAACATTCTTGAAATAGATTTATCTCTACATGCCGAGTTTTAAAAGTAAAAACAAGCCTGTTCTTACTTTGCATGTTTCCGCGATAGCTTACTGCTGTGGTATGGGCTTTATGTCACCACCTCTGTGAAAAAAGGAAAGTATTTATATCTAAATACAACAGTGTTTGAAATCATTATATATATATATATATGCGTGCGTGTGTGTGTGTGTGTGTGCTGTATGTGTATATATATATATATGTATATTTTTATTAATATTACACTTTAGCCGAGACAGAATAAACTGCTTGAGGTGTGACTACGAATTAGGTAGAAATTTACATTATAATGTCCTAAGGTACATTTTAATATTATCAAACCGTGTAAAGATGTATTTTTTCAAGGTGTAATGACATCGCATTGCGAAGCTTCGGAGTAGTTATTTTCTTCTACTTTTAAGGCATATACCAATAGCTAATTCTTTCTTAACGGCGGTCCACAAGCCTGTATTTTATTTGTTTCGTTTGTCTTGTTAAATCTGCCACCTACTTCGCTGGTTTGGACGTCATTGCGTCTGCCAGCGATTGACGTGACAGGAGAGGCAGACACCAAAACTCGGTCAAATCACTCACTAGAAGCTAATGAATTATGATGAGGAACATTGGACGGATAATTTTAATGTCAAAATTGACAGTCTATTTTTAATCAATAAACTGACATAACATTGAAGTTTACATGGGCAGACTTTCAGAAAGAAATATATTTGCTGTTAAATTACACGAAATTTTAATAACGTCAACAATTTTTATTATTTGTTTAGTAACTGACGTTTTCCTGAAATGCTGTGTGTGGTGTAAACGTCCGAAGAAATACTCTGTATTGTTAATATTGACTGAAGCTTGGGTTTTTACAGCTACAGCCCGGATAGCGTTGTCGGTACAACTGTGCCTGGACGGTTGAGGAAACGCGGTTCAATCCGTGGGAGGGAACAATTTATTTATTTCTCAAAGCGTTCACATCGGTTGTGGGGCCCACCTAGCCTCCATTCAGGGGCTGCCATAGCTGTTTCCGCGGGGGTAAAGCGACCGGGACGTGAAGCTGTCTACTCACCCTTCCAGTGCCGGGGTTACGAGTGAGACGATGGCCATCACCACTGCCCTATGTGCGTTCATGTCGTGGGCGTGGACAGCTTTTATTTACCTTCTGGGTCATGTCATGGCTCAGGCGGTTAATCGCCGGCCTTTCATCGCATATGCCTGGGTTCGATCTCATCCCAGTCCGAGTAGGATTTATGTTGATCAAAGTGATACTGGTAGAGGTTTTTCTCCTAATACTTTGGTTTTTCCTGTCCATATAATTCCACCAACGCTCCATTTCCGTTCATCTAGCACCAGCGTTATATAATATTGGCTACTGGAACACACACACACACACACACACACACTGTCTCTACCTTATGCATAAAGCATGGGCCTAGTATCTTGCTCTGAGAATCACCTTTCTTTCGAAAGCACAATAAAACGCAGCAGTGAAATTTTCTGCGGTTCTAGCCCTCGGTTTTCGCGGCTGGATTTCAGTGCTTTGGATCGACATTCGGGGTTAGCTGTCGTCAATGACTGAAATTATCCCTACACTTGGGCTAAGATGTCGCAACACCTTGAGTATTCTTAACTTGCGCAGATCGCGAAAGCCAATGCAAAAAGTTTCTGTTGTGTATTATACCGACTTCAGCTGCAGAGATTCGTGTATCTTAATTGCACGATAGGTATGAAATAAATGCATAGTTAACGGAGAGCCCGTATATGTCGTACTGTGTGCTTCCGAAACTGCTGAACAGATTTCAACAATGTGCTGTTGTTGACCTAGTACGAAAGTTGTTGGGCGAATACTATTCTGTCCTCTTTTACTGAGACGTTTTCGCCCACGCATACCGAGCGCCTAGGGAACCGCTTCGTCCATCCATCAATCTGTATGCATGAAAAAACTCGCGAAGTAGTGTACGGAGTTTTATAAAATCTGATTTTGCGGAATAGTGTAACTGAAATTTTACGGATCATACTTCTTACGCCATAACATTTTCTTCCTGACGGTGACCACTTAATAGGTTGAAACATGAGTTATATTTTGGCCTGTTAGGGACACGTACAAACGTAAGCCACGTTTGAAGGTCTTTTGTTTTACAAATAAAAACCAAGCTTACACGCCAGAATTGTTAGGCCGTCTTTACTTTTCCTAACTTGTTTCCTCCGTTGTTTTGTTTCTGTTCCGTACTTGTTTTATTCTTTCTTATTCCTTTGTTCCTCGCCTTCTGTCTCTGTCGGAGAGCAGGCGGCCTAATGACTAGTATATACAGTTGAAGTGTTGCTCTTCCCCACTACCAACCACGTGACTATGAACATGCAGTGCATTTTGTTGCACGTCGCACTATGTCTGTCTGTAAGTGTAGCCTATTTGTCACGCACATTACAATGGTTAGGAATGTCTACTCCTTCTCTGCATGAGCTTTTGAACTCATTTTGATTTAGAACCGGACGGAAACTCCGTAATTTTGCACACAATTTCGACTAAGCAGAATCGTTCGTGACGACGTCTGTCCCGTTCTTTTAGATTATCTTTTGAGATTAAAGTTTTCTGTAAACTACGACAGTGGAAGGAGGAATACGTAATGGAGCAGACATCCAGGTAATACGACGCCAGGCTTCTATTGTCTGGTGCGCATTGGCAAGAAACGAAAATGTCACTGCTTCGATTTAAAAAAGTCGCCATTACTTCATTACATCGCCTGGATAGACAAAATTATACCGGCACTTTGTGTTGTGTTGTATCTCGAAAAGAACCATACATTGAGAGACGTTTATGTTTAGCAGCAGAAGATGCCAAGGTCAGCGTTTCGGTTTCTTGAAGAAATGAATTCTAAGAGCCATAATATGAGTGTCGACATCAAAATTTCCCTACCACTGATAAAAATAAATTTATTGTGATGGAACGCACAGACTAACGAACAGCACACCTTGTACTGTCAGGCTGCTGTACCTTCGTTAACCAAAGTGAAATGAGTCTCCTACATTTTTATATACAGTTCAGTGAACACTCCGACGTTTCCAGCTATCCAAATTCCATTTCGTAGGAAAAATGTTATGTCTTTACTAAGTTTTCCTATCCAGTTTTTACAGTCAGGCTGTTTAAAATGTCTGATTTAGGCTATTGAATGCGCTTACAAAACGCCATATGTCACAATAAACAACAGTTTGTCCATAAAAGTTAACAGAGATGCAGTCTGGTTAGTGCAAGGTAGGAATATAAATTTGTAAATTTATTTAGAGGACTCGGTGAACGCCCAAGTAGTAGAACCTGTGGTTTGAACAAACCTAAGCTCAGTAAGACGTACCAAAGCCCGCGACTGGCCACGATCCTGAATGAGTTCCACCCCGATAATGAATGTCATGCTTGAAAGTTTTAAATGTACAAAGAGCATACGTACTAAACTTATTAGGCGATGAAAGACACACAGGCATAGACATGTGCCTACTTATGCGGATGTTTTCGCTTGAGACTGATTTTTTAGTTATTTTCAGCTGCAGAGACAAGTTGATGTAGCATAGGGTGGTAGAATGGTTATTGTTGATGACTCGGAAGAACTGGCGGCGCAGCCTGCGGCAAAGGAATAGTGTTAGCCTCTATTCAGAATATTAGAAAAGGGGCAAGCACCCCCGTTTCTCCCAGAAACTTCTTAAATTGTGCACAACAGTAAAATATACACGGACAGGAAACACGGAATTCGAAATAGGTAGGTTTTCACCCTTTTTTATAAGTCACGCAGACCCTTAGGGTGAGTAGAGGTATGGCTGTACTCTTTTCTAGGACCTCGGCACTAGATGGGGGTGGAGGCGTCAGCCCCACACCCCGGCCACCACTACCTCCAGGAAAGACCCGGTACCCATTGTACAGGAGGCTGGGTGGGCCCCAGGGCCGGTTGGACGGGCGGAAAATCTGGTCCCCACCGGGATTCGATCCCGGACCATCCAGCCCGTAGTCAGTCGCTATACCGACTGAACTACCCGGCCCACGGAATTCGAAATTATCTGTTCTAAAGACTACGAGGAAGTCACAAAGAACTAACACTGAACACAACAGTTATCAAATAAACGACCCCAAAATGTTGCGACCAATTTTACATGATCATTCTCGGGGAGTATTATTTCACAGAAATTTAATCAGATACCAAGTTTTCATTAATAAATCTATGTCGCTAGCCACTCTTTATCCCACGAAGATTATATATGATAATCTCACATATATCGACGTGTGAGTATATCTTAATGTAATAAAGAGTGGCTAGTCACTTGTTAATGTCAACTTCGGAATTTTATTACGTGTTTTGGAAACAACACTCCCTGAGTGTGACCATGTAAGAAGGGTCGAAACGTGTTGTAGTGGTAGCGAATGGTTGTTTATTTGACAGCTGTGTGTACTGTATTTGCTGTTTGGGAGGTATGCAGTCAAGTCGGAATATTACATACATTTTTATAGTTTAAAGATTCCAGTACTAATATATATATATATTTATTTATTTATTTATTTCATGGCTGTGCATCCGTTAGTGGGCCAAGGCCTCCTGACTGTCGAGGCTTCACGATCACAATTAGACGCACCACAGTCGGTAGGATTCCTCTGGACGAGTGATCAGCCCGACGCGGAGACTTTTACTTGGCAACACACAAAACTTACAACAGACAGATATCCATGCCCCTAGTGGGATTCGAAACCGCAATCCCAGCAAGCGAGCGGCCGCAAACCCACGCCTTAGACCGCGCGCCCACTGGGATTGGCCCCTTACTAATCTAGGCCTATAAACCAGGTTGTGAATGCGCATGCATAAGGTGAGAGAAACTTATGTTGAGTACAAATGACCATACGGACACGCGGTACCGGTGTCTAGCAGAGGGAGATATCCAGTTCGCTATGTCAGTGGTCGTACCGCAAGGAGGGTGGCGGTTGTCGCTGGAAACCTTGTCTGTAATTTCACCACCACTGAATGAAAAGAACGTGGAAAGAAGTTGTCATGTACTTTTTTAAGCTAACATGTTTCAGTATTTTCCCGGAGAAACTAAGAAAAAGCACCAAAAAATTCAAGATTTTCCTTCTCTGGGCTGGGATTCAAACCCATCATATCTGAAACACGAAGCGTAAGTGCTTAGACGAAGTTTTATTCATTAAACAGGCCTACAAATGCCCTTTATTTACAAACTAAGGGAAGTGAGATAATAAATTATGGGATATTCGTATGCTAAACTTGGAAGTAATGGCCTTTTAATATTCAGATACCACGATAGATCTTTGGCTTACTTGTTTCCATAGTTTAAGAATTCTGAAATGCTTGAGAGGTGCAGGGCTTTAGGAATATATTACGTCTGCTATAAAATTGCCAGACTTTACATCACGTTGATTTAGGTTCTTTGGTTGCTCGAGTTATGTTTCCTATCAGCAGCCTCAATTGGTATTAGAATTTCTATGTCACGGCATATTTTATAAGACCCTTGTCTCGAACAAGACAATTTAATAAAGTAACAGGGGTCTCAAAATCTCTGTCTCTCTTACGTTGAGCATGCGTTGGCTGAGTATTATGCACCTGTTCACTCGTAGAACACGGCAGTGGGTGTTTCTATGTGCGTTTTATTCTTCTACGTTCTAACACTCCTTGATACATTTTGAAGTTCCGAAGGGTTAGACACTCATTCATTCGTTCAGTAGTTTGTCTTACGACAGGTCCAGAGTCTCCGCCAAAGCCAGTTCTCCACACAGTGCTCTATAGTGCTTCCTCTTTCAGTTTCCAGTACCTTCTCGTTTTCTTAAGGTCGTCTAGTAACTGCTTCCGTCTTCTTCGTCGTCTCTCCGTCACTTCTATCCTTCCTTCTATCTTTCTTTCAGTGACGTGTTTTAGAAGGCAGTTCCTACGCCAGTTGTGACCCTTCAAGTTATCCTTCCTTTTTTTATTGGATGGAGGATATTCCCTTCGTCCATGAATCTGTGTAATATTTCTTAATTTTTACGCCATCGATCCAGCTGATCTTCTCCATCCTTCTCTAGCACCACATTTCAAAACTTTCCAGGTATTTCTGATCCATTTTCCGAATTTCCCAAGTAACAGCACGATACAAAGCTTTGTTCCAAATATAGCACTTTACTAGTTGATTCTTTACTTATATACTGTATGTTTGTAAATCATTCGCACAACTGGCGGATGTCTTTTAATTTGTCATTTCACAAACTCCACATTTCAGTCTGCAATAATCGTCAGTTATTGTCACCATGGCGAAATATTGCGCCTAACTACTCTTACCCTGTTTTTCTCTACACAGTTTTCAAAAATGCACCTAGAAGTTTCACGCCTAGTCAGTACCTGTGTCTAAGTTGCTTCCCAGTCGAACAGTCGCTTTTATTTCTTACTCGAGCCTTCTATCCACCAAAGTAACCAAGCACATAGTAAATACTTGTAATCAACCGAGTGCCTTAGTGAATTAGTGGATGGCCCAGGACCCCATTGAAAAGATAGAAGTCATTCAGCTAGTCAAATCACGCACTTCCCACCATGTTGCCAGGTTCACAAGGTAAAAAATACAACCCTATTCTGAGCTCGTTAAGTATAAACCTATACACCCGATTTGTATAAGAGCAATTTTACCTTTTTCTCCTATTTACATCCAAGTCTCCCAAGTGGTATTTTCCCGTCAGGCTTTATAAGATCCTTTTATGCATCTCTAAACTCCCATGTGCGTTATATATAACCCGCCCCACTTCATCGTCATCAATTTGATCATCCTTCCGATGTTTTGTGACCAGATGTTGTTGTCGAGATGGTGGCATTGCTACCGTATTTTAGGAAGGTCCGAAGTTCAAACCATGAGACCGGCTATTCTGGCTGTCGTTCTTTTGTTCTTTCGCAGTCTCTCTAAGCAAGTACCGGGATAGCAAATTAAGACGCGACAGATTCCTTCTGCTTTCTTTCCAATTAACTCTTCGCTTTCATCCTATAGTTCGACTCTGTGTAGCCCGAATTAGCACCGGAGTAGTCAGACTATACGTAAATAAATAAATAATTAAATATTTTTTGAAGCGTGAAAATTATGAAGTTAGTCCTTGTAGAATTTTCTTCTTTTTCCTGTTCCATCCTGTCTCTCAGAGACAACTAGTCTCCTCAGGTGTCTGTTCTCAGACACCCTTAATGTATATTTTCTTCTGTGAGGATAAAATAATGTTTCACGTTCGTTTAGGCTAACACGGCAAAGAAAGTTAAGATTTTATCTACTTAATATTAGGCGAATACCGATCTTGGTGGCCGCGCGGTCTAAGGCGTAGGTCTGCGGCCGCTCGCGTGCTGGGATTGCGAGTTCGAATCTTGCCGTGTGTATGGATGTCTGTCGCTTGTGTGCGTTGTGTGTTGTCAGATACAGGTCCCTGCGTTGGGCTGATCCCTCGTCTAGAGGAGTCGTACCAAGTGTGATGTGTTTGAGTGTGATCGTGAAGCATCGATAATGAGGAGGCTCTGGCCTACTAAGTGCCGTTGCATCATAACTATATATATATATATATATATATATTAGGTGAGGATTGAAAATCCTCATTGCATAGCCCTTTATGCTCTTATTTAGGTCCAAGAGACCGGATATACCTATATATGTACAGATACCAAGTTGAGAGCGGCCCGAACTGAAATTTGAACCCCTGGTCTAGAAGCAGTTTGTGACAGTTTTTTTTTTTGTATTTAGTATGGTCTAAACAGCCATAGCGGTTATCAAATAAGCGGACAGACATAAAGTCTTGTTTCACAATGTTATCCGTAGTGAATATCAGCGCTCGTAAACTGAAGGAAACAAGCCGTATCTCACCCCGGACCATTGTCTTCTTTTGTTTACATCGTGCAGTCCAGACAATCCGAGTAGCTGTAATATGGGACACACTAAAAGTTATGACGCAGGCTGGCTTATAGAAGATAATTTTACTTTAGTCTCCCTAACTCAGCGTAACTAATGGAGTTAGGTTTTCCCTACGTCACGAGAGGTCAGCACGGGTCAGTTTGCTATGAAGACAGCAGGTTTATTCGATGTTTATGAAATAAGTAGGCCTTCGTTATGGAATGTTGTATCTGTCTATCTGAAAGTTTTATCTTCGAAACTTCTCACCGGATTTCTATGAAATTTGATAATGGTGGTGCACTTGAAAACCTGTCGTTCGAATTTAAGTTTTCTTCTTAACCTTCAGAAGCAGAGTACGTATACTTCGTACGGCGTTTGACTCATTTCCTTAGCAGTGTCACGCTACATTAGATTCTCGAAACTTTAAAGACGGAATGATAAGTATTGTCTGTATTCAGGCTGTGCAAAAGGATGTAACGGAATACTGACAAATGAAATTTGCAAACCAAAGAGGAGGGAAAGAAGGGATGTAAAAAATAAATAATTAAGTATTGTCGAGCAAGAATACAAAGCTCACATAGGTAGCACCAATTTCTGACTTGTGACTTGGAACGTAAATGCAGGAAATACCTGTAGCCGTAGAAGTTATATGTGTTGAACGAAAGGTAAGGTTAAAGTGTAAATTGAAACTAATTTAAAATTTGTTTTAGTTAATCACCACGCTATGAAGGCATATGTTGGAATGGATGAGTAGCGCCATGCGTTCTTAACATAGGCAATAGATGGGAATGACTCTGAGCCTCACGTTCCCTCCGCTTTAATGTTGGAAAGAGCACCTGGTTCCTACTGAGTCGTAGGCTGGGTGGGGCCAGAGTCGTTCTGGACGCTTGTGAGAGGAAGATGTTCTCTTGTTCCTACAGGACATCGAACCAAGACTCCTCCATAACGTAGCCCTTAGCTCAGTTCATTTACTGAATGAGGTGTCCTGGCTCTATATTAAACGGAAGCCTATATGAAAGTAAGTAATGTTCAAAACGTTCGGTGTGCCGTTATAAAATATTCAGGTCCCTTAGTACTGCATTATAAGCAGGGTTTTGCCGACAATCGATGAACTATTATACGTCGTCCTATTTGTCTTATCGATCGCGTGATTGAGCATGAACATTGTAGTTTGAAGATTCATTTTTTTGTGAAACATGCTGAAACCCAGGATTAACTGAACCGCTGGCTGGGGAGGAGATTCTGGGAAGACAATTAATGGAAACCTGTTCTAATTTACGATTCTGCAGCAGTGGGGTCGGTGTCTGTTTTTCACACCAATTACATGCGTGCATAAATTGACACCTGCACTATCGGGCGGTAAACAACTGGGTTAAGCCTGCACAGACGTATTCCTTTGTCCAGATGTATGGAAATCTGCTACACACACAGTGCGATCCATACGTTCTAGCTTTGATTTTTTAAAATAACAAAACTAGAGCGATCTGTCGGCCAAACCACTAAACAATATCAACCAACATCCGTTCACACACCGAGTTTTGTTTGTTTATCTTCGACAGTGTACGAGTTACAACTTGTAAAGTCAGTTTTCTTTATGTCATGGATGGCGGAACTGAACAGAGAGTTGCCATAAACTTTTGTTTCAAAGCCGGTCTATCTTCGACAGAAACACTAGTATTGGTGCAAAATGCTTGTGGGAATGAGGCTGTGAACCGACCAAACATTTTTAGGTGGTATTCTCGATTTTGAGACGGGAGGGAGCTGGTAGAAGATGATGGGAGAGGTGGCCATCCAAAATCGACTCGAACTGAGGTAAACATTGCTGCTGCTGCTGCTGCTGCTGATTTGGTCAAAAGTGACCTTCGTATCGCAACAAGAATGATAGCAGAATCTTTGAACATCCCAAAGACTGTAGTTCTTTTGATTCTGAAAGAGGATTTGGTAAAGAGAAAGTTGTGTGCAAGTTTTGTTCCACACTCTTTGATACCTGGGCAAAGGGAAGATCGAGTCACATCTTGCCAAGACATTATCGTGATGGCCGATGCAGACAAAAATTACGGGAGATGAGACCTGGTGTTTTGCCTATGACCCCGAAACAAAGCGGCAGAGTTCTGAATGGGTTGGTGAGACATCCCCTCGGCCGTAGAAACTGAAATTCCGAAGGTCCCGCATCAAGAACATGTTGATATTTTTTTTCGACTCTCAAGGCGTAGTGCACAAACAATTCCTACAATTCAACGGGTTCGTCCAACTGCGTTCTGCTCTCGAGATTTTTTCTTGTTGCACCATAATGCGCCCGCCCAGAAAGCTGCAAGTGTTTGCCAGTTTTTGACCCTATAAAATGTTACAACCCTTTATCACCCCCGTACTCTCCAGATTTATCTCCGCCAGACTATTTTCTGTTCCCAAAGGAGAAAATTAAGTTAAAAGGACTCCACTTTGCGGATCTTGCTGAGATCCAAATAGCCGTAACTGATGAATTAAAGAAGGTCCAAAAAGAGGATTTTTCGGCAGCTCTTCAGAAACTGTACGACCGCGAAAAAGCCTGTATATGTGCCAATGTAGCTTATTTTGAATTAAAAAAAGGTATGTGTCTTCCTTCCATGTCTTCGATATTTAAAAAAAATCGGTCGTAAAAATTTTGGACCGCACTGTGTATGTTCCGGCATATCAAGCCAATCTGTTTCAGTATGTAATGCAGCGGATGAGGTCTGGGTTATGTTAAATGCGTGTACTCAATGGTGGAATATACTCATACATGTTTTCCAGGTGAATTATTTGCAATGTGCCTACTTCAGTAACCTCGATATTAATCATTGTATATTCAGTTATAGGTTTTTTCAAAGCTAATAACTATGCAGGTATTACGTGACATAGGTATGTGAATCAGATTTGTTTCTTTGTTGAATCTAGAAATCATCGAAAAACAGTGGATAATAAAGTTTGCAGTGTTATTGAGCTATGTATATTACAGTGTATATGATAACTTTCCTCTTCGACGAGCCATTTTTAAAGAAAATCGTTGAGAATGATGCCAACTTCTTGTAAAAGTTATGAGTTATGTAACACGCATACGGACTAATATTAAGTTTGACCGATTTATGTAGGCTTTGTGCCCCAAAAATACCAAATGTGTTTGAAATTTGTTGACTGCTTTGGAGTTGAGATTTTCCGACTGACAGAAGGTAGTTACTACCTCTGTTGCTTGGTTTATAGCTATGTCTTAATAAGTCTGTTAAAACATTTCTTACTGGAATGGGAGTTAAGCGAGGTGTTTGAGAAATGGCGAACATTGTAAAATGCATGACGCAGTTCCATGTAAATTAGTCATTATTATTGTTATATTACAAATGAAGTGGGATTTGGTCCGTAGATTTCAGTAAGTTGTTCATTAATTTCTGATTTGCACTAAATAAGTTTAAATGTTAAGAGGCAGAAACATGAGGGCGGAGAGACGAACATGTCTGTCTGTCTGTCTGTCCGTCCGTCCGT
>Ga0123352_10006690_pt1 | contig 17702 bp, 6 predicted proteins | sample TergutLab28metaG_FD_89700 | JGI IMG/M metagenome (GOLD analysis project Ga0123352, IMG submission 89700) | Labiotermes labralis P1 segment gut microbial communities from Petit-Saut dam, French Guiana - Lab288 P1 | ecosystem: Host-associated > Arthropoda: Insects > Digestive system > Gut ... | reverse complement strand
CTGAGTGGACCCCGTTCCAGACCCACTACTACTCAGAAAATCTGGTAGCGCCGGGGATCGAACCCGGGACCTCTGTATCTGTAGCCAGAAACTCTGACCACTAGACCACAGAGGCGGTCTGCGCTTGTATTAGCCATAATATAGTTCAGCATAGTTTTTGTAAAAATTAAGTTTCGCTGTTTCGTATTTTATCGATATGTTGTAATGATCATCCAACTTCACACAGAAGTCCTTTAAATCGTGCGTAACCAAGATGTGTTCTATTCTTCAAGTTACGTCTTATCCTACGTGTCTGAAAAATTATAACCCTTGCCTAATGACCTTAATGTGTAATTTTGAATTCTCCCCCTGTGGCGCTGCGGCCCAGCGCGGGCCATGGCCTCCTCATTCTTGACGTTTCTAGATCACACACAACGACGCATCACAGTCGGTAGGGCTCCTCTGGATGCGTAATCAGCACGTCACAGAGACCTCTACCTGACAACACGCAGCACTCACAACAAACAGATATCCATGCCCCCGGTGGGAGTCGAACCCACAATCTCAGCAGGCGAGCGACCGCAGACCTACGCCTTAGACCGCGCGGCCACTGGGACCTGCAATTTTGAATTAGAATGAATAATTTATCACACGATAAAGCCATCAAATTACTGTCGTAGTTTTCAATTTAAATAATTCTGGAGACTGAATTATTTGTCTTAATTGTTCTGTACTGTCTCCTTGTGATGTGGTTGCTAGCACACTTTGCTGGACCGAACTTCAATATTGACTTTGACTCGGATCGTTAAAAAAAACCCACACTATCACTTGTTTTTGGCAGATCTTCAAACAGATGAAACGTGAGCGGAAATGATAACAAATACGAGTCACTCTTTAAGCTTGGTTTCTCTACCATTTTTGTTTGATAGTATCTTTGTTATTCGTTGAGAGAAAAGTAACAGTTTGCACACTCTGCAGTCTACAGTCACGCATCATTCACAGACGTAACTGAAGAATAGCGACAGAGAGATACTCAGAATGTGTCGGCAGCAAATTGCAAAATACACAAAGAGAAGTAGGTGAAACATGAGCATAATAAATAGGTATAGCGGACATGTACTCGTAATAAACTGGTTCTAGCTTTACAGTCGAAAGGAATGTACAGTATGGTCTCGACTGGCGGTGCACCACTGTCGCAACTCAACGTCCTCTCTCTACTCAGTGCGCTTCTAGCTCTTTTTCGGTATGCGTTTTTCTTCTTTTTCTATTTTAGTGCAGTTCTTTTGAGTTGATTGTGATTTTTCTACTCATGACGCCCAACAAAAAGACAGAAAAGAAGAAAAAACAAAAAAAGTTGACTATACAAGTTGGCTACATGTTTCGACCCCTATAAGGCCATCATCAAGCCTTCTTATTGAATCATGTTATTGAAAGCTGCATACATTATTGGGATCTCAATTAATGTTTACAAAATGTGAACTGATATCTTGTTGCTGACAAAACTCATGTAGATAAGAATGTCTTAATAAAACTCTTAAAATCTATAAAACCATAACCGGATATTACACATAGTATCTGGTTTTGTATTATGAATCAAGGTTTTAAACGGGCTGCTTACGTACATCCGTGTGGTAACTGTTAACATCGATGTGCATCCCTTGTTTAGCTTCAGATCTTGTAGTACTACACATGTATAACTGGCGAACTCGGTAATTACGAAGTAGTGTCTGTCACCAAGATTGCCAGTTATACATGTGTAGTACTACAAGATCTGAAGCTAAACAACGGAGGCACATCGATGTTAACAGTTACCAGACGGATGTACGTAAGCAGCCCGTCTAAAGCCTTGATTCATAATACAAAACCAGATAATATTTGTAATATCCGGTTATGGTTTTATAGATTTTAAGACTTTTATTAAGACACGAGGTTTGTCAGCCACAAGATATCAGTTCACATTTTGTAAACATTAATTGGGATCCCAATAATGTATGCAGCGTTTTAATGACATGATTAAATAAGAAGGCTTGATGATAACCCTATAGGGATCGAAACATGTAGCCAACTTGTATTATAAATTGATGTGTTTGACGTATACTGTTTCATTATTTTAATACTTCATAACACATCGGGATGACTTCGATCAAAACGGTTGACGTTACATTCTTTCTTGGTGTCTTCTGAACTACAGTCTGGGCCTTCTTCAACAAAATAAAAAGTGATTTGATTTTTTTAATTATCTGTGTAATTTTCAATATACCTTATTCATTAAATTAAAACTGTATGTCATAATGTAAAGAAACATTGTAAAATATAAAGTTATTTGACTAATTTGTTTGGCCCATGAACCTATCTCAATTTAAACCATTTGAATAGTACTTGTTTTACGACGATTCGATTTACAACCAAATATTAGAGGACGTAATCCCGTCGTAAAAGGAGACCCTACTGTACTTTGGAACTCAACAGACAAATTTGATTTGAGTTGATTTAATTTGAACCTCATTTAATAAAGCACAACACACACAGATGCAATCGTTTTACATCCTCGAGCCGAAGATAACCTTAATGCACGGCATTGTGTAGAATTTACCGTACATTAAATTTTGTGACAGACGATACCATTTTAGTTTTTGTAAAAACAGAATATTGAACTTAGATACCAGAATCCGGAACTGCTATTTCATCCTCCTCATATTAAGGAGAAAACAACTGAACACCAAAGACTTTAATATCGAAATTATAGCAAATGCTTGTCTGAAGGTGAGGTATACATGTAAATCCATAAAGGAGATGTCACACTATAACTCCCTCTTCTTCTCTGAGCTTTCGACGGTTTGCTAATTTTTCGTACCGACAGATGGTTGGTTTCGAGTAAAATCTTCTCAAGGAATGAAAATAATTTTAAAAAAATATCCTGTATAGTGCATGTGGGTTTGACTGTTATATAGGCGTCATTTAATAACGCGAAAGTAGATAAGAAATTCTTTCGCTTCAACGGAACCGCTGAAAATGATGAATAAGGAATGACGAAGACAATCGATAAATGAGTGGCAAAGTTTACGATTTTCTTACATTTACATTGAAATTTGCTTTCGTACACAGGTTTTGTTCTCTTCTAGCTAATGTCCTTTCGGTTGATTCCATCTGAAAGGCGGTTTTACTAGCGTTACACGTTACACACTCTAAGACTGTTCTGCCAGTGAAGATAAGCAATATCTCCAGCATTGTCAAAATGAATCGAATTGGTTTTCATATTCGCCTTACAAAACAAGAAAGGTGAAGTTCTGTGTTTAACCATTTTCACTGCTACACACAAATGTCTCCAAACCTGATCGTTACAGAGACCTAATAATATCATACGATGACGTAACTTGCTCAACTGCTGTTCACTCAAGAAGCGGACGACTTTGTCAAATGCAGCGTGACTGCAAATTAAAGAGCACTGAACTTCCACAATAAATCACCTATGGTTTGCCATTTATATTGATGTATGTGTGCAATAATGAGTTGTTTTCACGTCTTTAATCATCCGCAAGGATATGCTTTAATTGCAAACACAAATCAAGCGTCATATTCTGCTCACTGTACCACCATACAGATTTCTCAGAGTGAAAGTCCACACACATCTCTGTCCACGTGAGTAATGTTTGCTGAAGATACGCCTTTCCTAAGAGCCTGTTGTCAATTAAGTGTATGCAAAGGTCGCGCGCTTGGATATTTCTACTTCAATAGAAGGTTACATGGAATGAAAAATATATTAAGTTTACTCAAGGCAAATTTATTTTGTCCTCTTCTCAAATAGACGTGTATATTTTTTACTTCAAAGAAAACCAGGCCAACAGCATAGAAGGTACTTAACCTAGAGCTGGCAAAGAAATCAAAAAAAAGTCAAGTACCAAACCTTTAAAATAATGGGCAAAGAACAGGTTCTGTGTTTACACCCACGTGATTTTGACCATGGGTGATGTGTACGAAAAACTGATGGTAGAACTAAAACAATATTTACTCTTTTAGGCCTATATGCAGTTTGGGTACGGTACGGTATAAAAGGAACTGTCTTTATACTGTTTGCTCACATGTAGTAAACAACAAGACGCTGGCAGCGCAGTTCGTATTGTATCCTTGTCGCTCTTTTTACTCACACCTAATATCGAGAAATTTATGACTTCGAAATATATGAATACAGTTTACTTTTTGAATTTGAGACTTAAATACAAATTTCTAGCACGTACTAGTAGTACACACTATTGTGGGAACTATAGTCCTGATTGCGAGTATATGGATGCAGCATGGCAGATAAGGAGTTAAATATAAGGACCGTGTAAGTTGCCGGAAATGCGTCTGATTGCTCGGAATGCTCTAAGAGAGTGAATCTCAACCTTCATATTTCGTTTTCCTCTGGTCGTATTGTTCACGAGCAGCAGTCTCAGCGCAGCAAGAACAAACTCCTAATTTTCCGTAATGTCTATTCTTATTTATATCAGTATTTAACCAACTTGATGCACAAAATTTGTTTCACAATAAATTTTATTTCATGCCTCTACATGTTTCGAGCACATGTGCTCGAAACATGTAGAGGCATGAAATAAAACTTACTGTGAAACAAAATGTTGTGCTTCAAGTTGGTTAAATACTGAGATAAATATACTGAGATGCACGGTCAACAAAACGCCAAAAAAAATTCTATTCTTATATTTATGTAAATAATGGATAAATATTTTACCAACAATGGAGCGCCTGATACAGGTTTAGAAGCACTACTCCAAACAAGTACGTCACATTTTGCTCCCAAGAACTGTATTTATAGATTATTCCTAGAAAAATGACTAAATAACTAAAGTTGAAATTGCCACATTTCTTCACTTCCCAGAAGACAGGTAGCCACCACCATGAGGATAATAAATATAATGTAATTGACAATTCTAGGACGTTTGATTAATGTTTGGTACATTCTCCACCGTCGTGGGTTTACAGCATCACAACGTTTTGGAAAAATAGGCCAGTCTTCTTCAAGTGGAAAAACGACGGCAAGAAACGCTAATTTTGTGGGCTAGCTAGAAAGAGCTAGTCTCTGGCAAAGGATACTGATATATTGTGATTATTTCCCCCATTTGCACTTGAAAACCACAAAATAAACATTGTGCGTACAGCGCAACATGGTGGCGCGTTCGCGTACACATGCATACCTCCTCGGCTAAACTAACATGCTGATACCTTTGGACGCAAAGAGCGAGCTTTTAGGGCGATTTAATGACGCCGGCAACAGTACAACGTACTTAGGTCTTCACGTAAAGTGGACGATAGTTTTACCCGATTTTAGCCAAATCTGGAATTCCTCAACAGGTTTTCATAAAAGTCCCCAATATCAAATTTCACGCAAATCGCTCTAGTGGAAGCTGCACTGACATATGCGGACAGACGTAAAGACGGACAGACAAACGGACAGGTGGAAGGACAAACTAAAAACCAGATTCAATATCAGCCGAAGGCGCGCTTTTAGGATGATTTAATGTTGTCGGCAACAGCAAAATTTACTGAAATCTTCACGTACAGTGCCAGATATTTTTGTCCGATTTGAACCAGATTTGGATTTTCTCGAAAGATTTTCATAAGAGTCCTCAATATCAAATTTCACTGAAATCCATACAGTGGGAGCTGCTCTGATACCTGCGGACAGATGGATAAACAGACATGCATGACGAGGGTAACATGCGCTTTTCCAGACTGCAAGAACGCTCCTAACAATATATTTCATTATTGCAATGTTGTGGTTAATACAAACTTAAACTTAAGAGGATGAAAAGTCCTAAGGCCTCAGCAAAGTTAATAAATATCGATAGTCATTTCATAACAGTCAAAATAGACGTTGAACTAATTATTTACGCCTTCAATCCAACATTAACATTATCTGAAATACGTAGATATGACGTATTTCAGTAAAATGCGCTTCTGGAATTGACTTTGTTTCATGCAAAATAGAGTGATAAGTCTCCATAAATGAGCTGTGTCAGACACCTGTTATGTTAAACCAATTATGTTTACTGTGTAGAACCACACAAAAGGCGCTACATGGGAAATACTTCAACAAAATAGCTGCACAAAACAGGGAATTTGATAGGCCGTATTTTGAGGTACATTATGTGCACCCAATTCATTTGAAGACGTCCACAGTCTTTGGTAAATTTACGGGTACTATGATCCGTATTTTAAAACCCTTGGGTCTGACTGTTGATAAAAGTTGATATGGAAGTTCAAAATGTGAACTATGAAATGTGAGGGCCGATTCTTCTACGATATTAACTCCAATAAACTGTAACTGTTACGTCTTAGGAATAAGAGAATATTGTCATCCAGTTTCTGGAATTGATAATTTTACTATCGAAACCTGGAGGAACATATATGATAACTTGTCTACAACACTAGTGGCCTTATATAATGTATGTTACAATATTCCGACTCAACTGCGCTGTTAGACGCTACTCCTGTGCTGACACTATCGGCAAGGTCGAGAACTAGTCATCGTATACTGCAAGGTAAAAATTTTTTCCGTCTATTTATTCAACCAGAGAAGAATGTTAACCACAGTTCTGTTCATATCAATTAATATTCATGGTCTTGTCTGAGAGAGCACGCAAGAGGGATTCGCTCCTCCAACGTGACAATGAATAGCCCCTAGACACTGCGGCTTATTTTAATTAAGCTACTTGTTTGTAATCAGGCAATGAGCTCGGTAGGTAGAGAGTGACTGACCCGACAGCACTCTTTTGTTTTCGTATGCTATGCATACAGCAAGAATAAGTAAACTTCCTGTCATCAGTGTCTGCACTAGCCTGTTTCAGTTCCCGAAATTTAAAATAAGAAACCACTCGCATCCTTTATACACCCACTTCTCATAATTTCTTGGTGTTGTTTCAATGGGGGGAAAGACCCAGGCAGCATAATCGACCAAAATTTATTATTGCTTGTTACAAGCAAATGTTATTAATTAATGCATTGTACATTTATATCTATTAACATTTTATTAAAATATTATGATCTATAATATATTCTAATACGTAAAAATATCTGTAGCATGGATAAAAATATGCGTGAAGGAAAATATTAATTTTGGTTTTGGTTAACCACGTACTGTAAGGGATTACTGAATCTTCTGACTTAAAGCTATGTGCACTCAATGTAGAACATTTCTTCTTGTATTCTTTACAGTATACCGTCTCTGGCGCTGGTGAAAATTTTCAGAGTCCGAAATGAAAGTAAAATTACTAATTTTGAATTTCATCAGTGCAGATATTCAAGCGAAGTGTATTTTGAAATGTTAACTCAGATCATACAGTCACTATCGGACCTCACTTTTTTAAGAAATGCTATATAGCTTAACCTACACAAACATGATTGATGTTCAGACCTTCTCAGTAAGAGGGAGGTTTGTATACTAAAATCTAGGAGTTATTACAAACTGATGTGCCTTTTGTTAGGTATTTTCTTGACCTACGATTATGTGAAGTGATAGATATGACTTAAATTGATGTTCAAAAGAAAAAATAAAAATTAGAATGCCAGGGGGGCGCTCATACTCTACATAATAAATAATATTCACCTGGGCCCATCGCCATTACAATATTTTATAATAATATATCTTATGTATTTCCAACTTCATATTGTGTAATGCTCTAATGTCACACATCTTGTGCCAAAACACATAAACATTAACACCATAAAAAGGAACACTTTTGAAGGAAGGCATGTGTATTGCTGCCAATGTTTTAAGTTCTTCCTAAATCAAGTCTTTAAGCAATCACACCCCGCTGGTCACGTTAGCAAGGATGACATCTTCACACCATGTGAATATCTACCCACGTAAAGGCCATGAATATCTACCTAAATGTCAGACACACTAGTTGACCAGGTAAAGGAACGTACTGTAACGGCCGCAATATAACTGTCATAATGACCCATCATTTTGAAACATCAGGAAGTCGGAAAGCAGCGGATCGTAGCGCTCCATCCGTTACATCCGGTCTTCTGTCTGTTCTGAAGCCGGTCTGCCTTCGACCCCTCATACGTCTGGGAGTACAAATGATGATACGGACAGCGTTAAACAAACAAAAGATTTAATTGTAAAGAAAAGCATTTATGTCCACTAGGAAAAGTATGTTGAAAAACAAAGTTGTTTACACCAACAAATTGTTTATAGTTGCCGTCAAACACAACAACATATTTCGTTTGCCCTATCGTAATGGTTATTAAAATGAGGCAAACTAAACATACTGTTGTGTTTGACGGCAGATATAAACAATACGTTTATCTTGTGACTCATTAAACACAAAGGGATATCCTCCATAAAAAAAATACAGTTCTTTTTAAGAAAAAGATCAGTCTTCCTGCAGTAAGTTTGTATTTTCTACACAAATTTATTGTCTGAGTTTCTTATTATTATCTAAAAACTTAACATCTAGCTAGCATTGCAGTATATTCCTAATATTGTTAATCGTCAGTGTAAGATATTACGCTTGGCAGTGGCGCTTAATAAGCACGTGGTTGGACGAGATACTTAGATGAAGCGGAGTTCCACCCTTCAGTGTGCACTATACGACACACACTGACTAAATAAAACAATGCTGTAAAAATTGAACACATTTTTCCATATTTCCATTCACAGTGTCAAAAATATTTGGTGTCCTGGTTTGACAAATTTAAATTTCAGTTCATCAGCTTGAACAAATTCTAAGTGATGAAGACTACTTTACGACAACAACAGATTAGCATAACTCACGTTCTTACACTAAGATCTATGATTTCAGACATTTATCTGATATTCCCTGATAAATGATACTAAATCCAGACTTTTATGAAATACTGAATACAATTTTGAAACAATAAACCTCATGTAGGAGAAAACACAACACTGAAAAAAAGATGGAAATTGTAACATAGAGTAATAGCGTAGCGAGGCGCATCGGAATGTAAATGATCAGTATGTGTGTACGGATGGTGCAACAGCATTTTCTTAACTAAGATTCTAAAAAAAACTGAAAGTAAACACCTTTCTTAGAGTCTGTACAAAATACCAATATGTGTTGTGTGCAAAATCGTTTTTAAATTTAATTTCCAAATGTAAGTCCCTTTTAAATCGTGCTTTCACCTGGGTATGGTTACGACTGCATGAATGCTGTGTCTCATTTTTCCTTAATTGGCTCGTGCATATTTTAGTCCTCATTGTACTGCAACACGAATTACGTAAAGATGCGACTTGCAGAAAGCAACGATGAAAGAGCAAATGCCAAGCGATAGTATTGGATATTTTTAAAAAGCAGCCATATTAGCCACAGCTAAAGAAAGTAAGTCAAAACTGGATTTTTAAAAGCATTCGAGGAAATCCAGGCTAACTGCTTGCCTGCATGGTAATAAGGTGTTGTTGAACTCCAGGCAACGGTACGTAGCAGCTAAAACATTCTGTCCGTTTCTAAATGCTAACATTCTTCATTTCAAAGTTGAAGTGCTCCTAAACTCGGTAAAAATTTTTGTACATAACTCCTTAATCTACGAAAATTTTGAAACTCCGATGTGCCGCTTAAACAAACTTGTTGAGACGGCTGTGTTCACACACTTCCTGGTTCTTTTTCTTGCTCGCTTCTGGAATCCATTACGAGGAGCAACGTGGCATGCGACGGAAGGGCACTGATGCCACTGAAGTTTCTCGGTGGAAAATTAAGTTCTTCTTCCACGACAAATGGAGGGGGTTGTTTTAACAAATTAAATATGAAGACTATGGGCAAACTACTTTGCTCACTTTAACAAGCCCGCTGTTTATTTTAGAGCGATCACTGAGGAATGTATTTGGCTCCGGTCGTGACACTGAGCAAGATGATTATCTCAAAAATCTTCCGGTAATCACGCTGGCATAGAGTTATTCTGTGCTCTTGTGTCCGGGATCGGCAGCCTCTGGTGACCCACACATCAAACAGCAAAATTAAAAAGAAATACCGTGACATGTAAATCTATGTTTCTTACCCCCATAGGAAAAGTTTACCTTGGAATATGTCCGTTTTAAGTGTATAAAAATTTAAGTCGTGGAAGTTACGGAAGGCAGGCAGACGTTGTTGACAGTTTACAACTGTCAGGAGCATTAACATTCTATCGTGCCTTCAGGACACATACTTCAATACAGTTCTTTAATTGTGCACAACTTTAACCATGACCTAGGCAAGTTTTCGCATATATTTTCATAAGAACATAATTTTATATAATAAGATCTAATGCCCCAGTTGACTGTCCCTTCATTACCCCGAATCTTGTCTCAACACAACTAAGCTAAAAGCTGTTGGGTCAAACAGGAAGATTACAAAAACATGAGAAACAGCACGTGTCTCCAAGTAGATTTAAACACGAGCATTCTGTAATCGTGCTCTGTACAATACCACTTCCGGGTACTAATAACCATTTAATTATTTAATTTTGTAGGTAAATTCCCCCTCTTCTGTCATCCAACAGCCAAACCAATGACATCAAATTACCGAAATTCCTACAAAGTAGAAGAGCTTGCGGTAGCGAAAGTTTCCTGGTACGGCTGAGTTCAGATCAAGACATTAAATTATTTTTGCTGCAAACTGTGGAGTAGACAGATGTAAAAAAAAGAAACAACTGTCTTTATTTCCCATCCTCTTTCACAAGTCAGAGTGGTGAATGGTATAGACTAGGCGGAGCTGTCAGATGGAACCAACCTCGCGTCGCGGACCACTTCCTGCAGCTTCACACGTACCTTGGATTAAGCGTCGCACTGAATAATTGAATTCTCGACGACGATATGCTCTTCTAAACAGCAACCTCGAAAACAATGTACGGTCAAAAGCCCATACAGAACTTCCCGATATAGCGCCACCCTCGCTTAGCGCACACGAAGGCCCATGTACACTACTTCAATTTACTGCCATACTCCACACGCCGCCACAGATTGTGGTTAACAGTGATGCCACATCGGTGTGTGAGTATCCCCATATGTACAGCACGAATCATGAGGTCCACTGGACATGATACCGCGGCATTTCTTGACATCACTGTGCTACGTGCACCTGAGACGAAACCTCGAAGGCGTCATGCATGACTTTCTTCCCCTTAAAGATCACCGTCAACATACGCGGTGTAAAGTCGCGTAGTGCGGTTATTAGGTACCAGCGTTTGGAAGATACCTGCTACCTGTACATTCAGAGCACAAGAGTACTTATATCCTTTAAGAGGCTCTCATGTAGTAGGATAAGCATTAACAAAACACGCCTATAATATAGGCGTAGTTTTGGTTGCAGGCTGAGCACCTTGTGCACTGAAATATATTTCATTGTCTTTGCATTAGTGAAGATAAAGCTCGTTTTAAATTTAAAAATAATTTAAATTTAATGTATGAAAGACTTTATCAACAGCAGAGGTTATCACTCTTGTTGATATTATTATTATCATCATTATCATCATCTCTTGTCACAGGCCTTTTCTTCCTGGTATTTCTCGTGTACCAATTGTGATCCCCACCACTCGGGCTTCAAGTTTCACGCTGTTGTACTTAGTGTATTATATGTGATGTTCCAAATATAGCTCTCTATTGTAGTGAATCTGTTGAATGTTTTCCGGTGTAGCTTCTAAGCTTTTCCTTAAACTTCTCGTTACTATTCTAGTGGCTCCAATTATTATTATTATTATTAACGGCAGCAATAAAAGGAGTTGCCGAGAAATATAACTTTTATTTCCATTAAATACATATTTAATAAAGCTGAAAGTGTCATTTCACAGACGCGCCAAAATGCCATTAACCGTTCAAGGCGTAGTGCTATGTACATGTTACAAATTTCTCAAACCCAACAACATGTATTGCCCTCAACAGCACTGATCGGTTGGTATTTGTAACGAAGACGGACGATTTTCTCTGTGAGGCAGGAACTGGCATTTTATATGTGGTTCATATGAACATTAGTCTTCAAAGTTTTGCATGACTTACAATGCATTTCTTACGAGCTAAGTAATACGATTTTAACTGGCAGTAGATTTTGTGGGCCTAATTACTTTACGAAGAGGAGAAGGCAGCTACTTATATCGTCAGGTGATGACAAAGCACACGTTACAAAATTGCAATTAATTCCTTACTACCTGAATAATAAAAGAACCGGTTGTGAAAATTTCTGGCGAATTTTGCCACTGGCTAAAATGTAGTCACCAAAGCACGCTGTTAAAAATTTTCTCTCGGTTCTGTCAGTTGAAAATGCAACAACGCAACTTGCGTCAACTCTTGTATTATTTCTAAGCACACGTGTTTTGTGTTACTAAAGTACAAACATTTTTTTAATTGACTCTCCTTTCGTTTTATGTGTGGTAATATTAATGAAAAGGTCATCAGTTATCCAGTTCAGGGAAATTTCTGAACAAATCTTACGAAATTTATGTTGTTGCTTTCCATTATAGTCCCAGAACAAAAACACTGCGTTCAGTTATAGAAACGAGCATACATTGGTTCCACGAATGGATTTCATTTGTTGATTATATTCATTCTGCGCAGTTAATTCTGCAGGGTTAACACACTTATAAAAATACACACAAGTCACAGGGTCTGAAATTGTCAGAAAAGTTACGGAATATGAAAAATCGTGTCCACTTCATGACAAAATATTTCAACAAAGGTTTCGATGACCTATTCGTAGATTGAAGGATAATATTAAAATGAGATTTAAATAAATAAGGGTATTCACCTGGTTTTTTTTATAAAACAGGCCACGACATGTAGGCACTTTCTTGACCAACTTTATTAACAGTTTCTCAAAATTAATTATATTCTACATATTTACTCAGAATTTTGACAGCTAATTCTTCCGTTTCAGTGGCAGTACACTTTTTTTCACCAGTAATATTAATAACGCTTGTTTTTACTCATCAGTTTTCCCAGTCAGATCTATCGGCGAAAGAAGCGAAAACTTCGATTTGCGATGTCATTGCGCCTATCGTAATTACTATAGGAGTAAATGTTTCCTGTCGCTGCAGCACTTAAAATTTCAACATGCGCAATGCAGTTCAGTGCATACTTTCTCTCTAAACAGTCAGTCCGACACTATATTACAGAACCGCTCTACTGTTCCTTTGTTTGCACTAGCTTGGAAACGTTTTCCTGTACAAGTGTATGGTGACTTATGTCATTACGAACAACTTTATGCTAACGACATTTTTAAAGCGCTAAGCGCTTACTGTTACTCTATGTCTCGGTAATTTGAAATAATTCGATTCAGTTTTTACTTATCGAGTCAGTAAATTGAATCGTCTAAAAGACGTGGTATTGCTAAGGCAAAATTAAGAGCTCATAGTTTGCGTTAAAAACATGAAGTATAAATATGCATCTTAATATCCTAACTTTCTTCTAATTTAAAAGGCAAGATATCCACATATCGCTCATTTTCGACAAGAGTGTCACTACTCAAAATGTGGCATTTTTTAGTAATTGGTATAGAAAGAAGCGTTTGCAGATGCACTTTTAACAGGTACAGTGTCATAACGCAGTTTGTAAAACTCGCCGCTGGAGAGCAGTTGTGTCGTCGTTGCACTCATAGAAAATTATAGTACTTCAAAACCTTTAAAAGGTTCTCCTGAAAAAAATCACTAATTTGAGTTGTGACAGTGTTGTTGCAAATGAGCGATGTGATGTAGCATAGTTCTAGTGTCAGCACGCCAGTAAAACTATTGAGTTTATGAATCAAGATTACATTGACAGAACAATATGAAAGAATACCAAATAAAACACGGGAAAAGTAAATTTTTAAGTTACATGCATATTCGTAAGTTAACTTCCAATAATACACACTTAGAAAGCTAAGGAACTTACAGTTAACCCTCAAAACCCTGAAATATATCCACATTATATTTAAGAAAATACACTTGCATCGCAGGAAACACACAGTGCCATTATTACAGGGACCAATATTTTAATATTTTGTAGGATATTAATAGCTGCCAAAGATATAAACATGAACTGCACTTAAAAATCGCGCTTATCTTAACAAGTGATATTATAATAAATAAGTCTGGTTGAAAGTTTAATCGGAATTTTATGTTTTTTTTTTGCACCTTGCATTGTAATATAATCCTATAATATAAACCAACAAAATGCACCTTTGTTAAACTAATATTTTAGTGAATCTTATGCGTATTGGACCGTACATCATCTTGATATTTGAATAAAGGTTGACCAACTAGATGACACTTGCTTTATTATATATTGCTCAACATGTTTCAGACGTTAGTACGTCCATCTTCAGAAGCTAGCGAGTACTTGTTGTGTTGTGTAGGCTGCCTTGAGGCGTGCTGGTGTTATGTAGCTACACAACACAACAAGTACTCGCTAGTTTCTGAAGATGGACGTACTAACGTCTGAAACATGTTGAGCAATATATAATAAAGCAAGTGTCATCTAGTTGGTCAACCTTTATTAAATTATTCTAATATTTTAGTTTTTTATTAAAATATAACCAACTAATTGCACCAATATGTGATACTAAAATCTTATTTACACATTAAAACACGTCACTTGGTTAAAATAGTTCCTACAACTCCTACAAAACTCCCTGAAGATGGTCTTGACAGACTGAAACATGTACGAGTTGTAGGAACTATTTTAACCAAGTGACGTGTTTTAATGTGTAAATAAGATTTTAGTATAACATATTGGTGGAATTAGCTGGTTATATTTTAATAAAATTCAATTATTGCACGGTAAAAATATGAAAATAATATTTTGGTTTTCACGATGTCTTCTACATTTTTCGAACCCGAGGATTTATCTACAGGAAGACGGCTGTACGTACTGGTATGGCATAATTTGTTTAAATGCCAACGGTATAAGCAGTGTAGTATGTGGAAGAGCGTGTTCGGTGCGGTGCGGTGCCGAATGCACTCTGTTTACCTCGCGTCATCGAACTCATAAACAAGGCTTCACATTAAAATTAGTAAGAAATTCTTACACTCGAATGTAATGCGATTTGTTTAATGATAGTGTTTCTGCTCGGAAATGTCCATAGTAAGCTTTTACTTGTTATCAACATGTGATTGTGATAGCCGTTCCATTATACTACAAACTACTATCACGTATATTACCGAAAAAAATTCTCGGTAGAGAATCTTTTTTTTTTTCAGTTATATATATGTCATGTTATCTGTTGCGTCTTTTTTCTATATTAATGCGTATTCACTTGCAATTTTCTTCTTGGAAATAAAAAATAATCAGAAAAAAACAAAAAATCGCCCAGAGACATAAATACTCCACACACATAAACTCGACCCTGTATTAGAATGATGCTGACATGAGGATGGGCGTCATATATAATAATCAGGATGAAACAAATCGACGTCACTTTATCGTCACAAGCAGGAAATAATTGCCATACCTTCTAAAAAGGACTGTGTTTTTTGGTTTATTTTCAGCCAACGGTCGTTGTAAACGATGTTAATTATGACACTATGTCGCTCCGAGTAACAGAATACATATAATATGTCCAATTCTCGACACCTGACAGTCACAGTTACCTTACGAGGTTTTGAAATGTAGATGAATAGAGATGGGAGGGGTCACTGACATTCTGGAGCATTATTATGAACCATGACATTTCCTTCTGCATACTTCCGTGGACACATTTCTTGGTTGCATTAGTTTACGCACGTTTGTGCCAATACACCGTGTCCTGAAGGCCCGTAAGACCGTGCCTCGTTTGAAGAAGTAACTACCTCTCTCTCTCTCTCTCTCATCACTTAAGCTATGTTAAGCTTTATTAGGTCCTCAGCGGCTTCCAACTGGCTAAGAGGTACGCCTTTTCCTTGAAACGAACACATGGGAGATGCTACAATCTACAGATACTTGAACTGCCGCAGGCAACAATGTCTCAAATGTCATTTGCATCCTAATATCTGCACAGCTCTGACGCCTTTAATGGAAAATGTAAGCATTTCTTGAAATCAACATCTTTATGTGGTCACAATTACAATGTCGATAGGCGGTCTTTGTCCTCCTTAATATTTTACGATCGTACGATACGTACAGCGGAAATGTTCGCCTGTCCCAGTGTCTTTTAAATTACAATATATTACGTTATGTTTAATTTACTTCGCGGACCATAAGATAATGAAAAGCAAGCTGAAGATCCCCCCAAAAAAACGTATATTCACGATGTAAAAACACATAATACTTGAAAGAAACCCAGCCATCCAAAAGACAATATTAATCACACCAGGACTTTGCACCAGCACTGTGGGATAATTTTAATGCTGTATTTAAGCTGTGTAAGTTTACTATTTGACAGTCAAGTAATTTAGCTTACGGGTTATTGTGTTGGTATCGTGCGTAGATATGATACGGAATGTTACAATTTACGTTGCATTACTTTGTACAAAAATAAACTTATTTCCCAAAGACACGTTACCATGTATTAGTTATTTCAGAACATGATACCAAGTGGCAGTAACGTGGCAGTAACGTGCCAGTAACGTGGCAGTAACGTTACTCATCCTAAATATTCGTAAGTTCGTCATGTTTCTGTTGTGGGTTACAGGAAATTAAAATCAGTCGTTGCGCGTAACGTAAGAGCGGTCAGCGATTAGAATAAAATCTAAAGAAAAATGTTGGGGTAGCCTCCGATATCAAAGCGTTTACAACAAGACTCTATGAAAATCAGTTCAAGTATTCAAGTGCTGAAAAGGTACACACAGACAAAATAATGATTAAAACAGAACCTTCTTTCTCATAAGAAACAAAGGGGTATTAAATTATAATGACACAGAAAGTACAGGAAATGTCGCATTAAACCCAGTAACAAAATGGAATCGTGACTATTTATCACTGAATACCTGGATTAATTCCATCCATAAAATTTTAATGAACAGACTGACAATAACACGAAATATGAAATGCGTTAAATGATAGTATTGCTTCCTTAGCAGTTTTCTTCCTAATCACTGCAAAGACATAATGCCAACAATTGTTCGCACTAACTGTGACGGTTATGTAGTTGTAAGTAATGTTCCGGTATCTGTGACAGAAATGGGATTAAATGACGCCATGTCGTTCCTGACGTACACACTTGGAATCTGGGTGCCGTGTTTTTAAACTTCCTTCAAAACTCCTTAACGAAAACTGTTAAATAGCACAACTGAAAATTTCCTTAAGCATTTCCTGCCCTGTCAAATTCCAGTTCTTTACTTAATAAAATATATACAAGCTTTCAGTCTAACACAATCTCGTGTTTTAAAGACATTGCCAACTGTATATCAAAAAAACATTTTGAACTGTAGCCTGAAGATGGCTTCATAAAGAAGCCGAAACATTCTTATAATAAAACCAACCAGATGCATTGATTTCTTAATTTATTTTTGGAATAAAACTCTACATGTTTCGAACAGTTCCTTTGTCCATCATCAGGAGTTTTTCACTGTACACACAGCAATGGTATATGTCTTACAGGTTTGCTGACAGCTTGCGAGCAAGCTGTTAGCAAACCTGCATGTATTGCTGTGTGTTCAGTGAAGAACTCCTGATGTTGGACGGAGGAACTGTCCATCATCAAGAGTTCTTCACTGTACACTCAGCAGTGGTATATGTCATACAGGTTTGCTGACAGTTTGCGAGCAAGCTGTCAGCAAACCTGTATGACATATACCATTGCTGTGTGTACAGTGAAAAACTCCTGATGATGGACACAGGAACTGTT
>Ga0123352_10006684_pt1 | contig 17708 bp, 12 predicted proteins | sample TergutLab28metaG_FD_89700 | JGI IMG/M metagenome (GOLD analysis project Ga0123352, IMG submission 89700) | Labiotermes labralis P1 segment gut microbial communities from Petit-Saut dam, French Guiana - Lab288 P1 | ecosystem: Host-associated > Arthropoda: Insects > Digestive system > Gut ... | reverse complement strand
TAGTGAAGGGGTGAAACCCATCGAAATTCATCGACGAATGAAAGTTCAGTATGGTGATGCATGTCTGTCATTACAGCAAGTGTACGAGTGGACTAGGAAGTTCATGAACGGTATTAGTTCTGTAACAGACTCTCCTCGACCTGGTCTGGCACACCGAGTAGTGACACCAGAGGCCATTACAGCAGTTGAAGCCATCGTGAAGGAAAATCGCCGCGTAACACTCTGTTGTATGGAAAGCAGTGGAGACTACATAGAAAAATGAAGTTATTATGCACCTTTCATGTTCAATAAATTACGTGATAAAACATATTTAAGGTTTTCATTTGAATTACCCTCGTATGTGCTGCGTGTTTCAGCATGTACTTAAACCATCTTCAGGCATGTAGATACAAAAACATTTCAAAACAAGGTATAATAAAATCTAAGTGGCCCATTGTTTACAGTCACTATATTTATACAGTAAGGTAAAGGTAAAGTGCACCCTTGTACAGGCACTGAGGCTGTACAGGCCGTACGGCCCATAGGGGGAGTAGAGGTATAGCTCTACTTGTTCTTGACCACGCCACTAGAATGGGGTAAGGGGTCAGTGCCACGCCCTGGCCGCTCTTTACCCCCAGGAAAAACTCGGTACGCATTGTACAGGAGGCTGGGTGGGCCCCAGGGCCGGTCTGGACAGGTGCGGAAAATCTCGTCCCCACCGGGATTCGATCCCCGAACTGTCCAGCCCGTACCCAGTCGCTATACCGACTGAGCTACCCGGCATTTTTTATACAATGATCGTTTATTAAAAAGTGACTATAAACAGTGGGCCCCTTAGATTTTATTGTACCTTGCTTTATAAGATTTTTGCACTGACATGCCTGTGGCATGCTTAAGTGCATGCTGAAACATGTAGCATGTATATCAAGGCACAATTTGAATCACAATAAACCTGTGTGGTGTTGACTGAATAAGTGTAATTTATCCAGAGTAACTGTGGTCCTTGGGGCTCTCTCCCTTTTGGCTTCCCATTTTTTGAGGTAGGTTTGCACAGATTTCCAAAAAATCTAGTAGCCACATCAAAATTCTAGATGCCAGGAAGGTGATTTGAAGCAAGTACTGTACTTAGGAACTTGCAGTGTTAGGTGTTGCCGTACCAATTTGGTCAACCGGATGACCTGGCACCCAGAATTTTCACACCCTTGGTTTTAGTTGCTTAGCAGATATTTATAAAGAAAAGTTTAACCCTTTCGATCTTTAATTCTGTTTATCAAAAGTGTAAATTTTTTTTGGTTGTATTGATACTAACTTGGACATAAAATTGATTGGTCAAATATTGTAGATAAATTTGACTAATGTAGAAAAGGACAGTTGAAGAATGTTTGCCTGTCAGTTGTTCAGATTGAGCTTAATTGTTATATTATTACTCTTAGGATGGAAAGTATGAAGATCAGAATAGTGTGAAGTCAGTGGACAAGGCAGAGATAATAAGTAGAGCTGGTTTGGTAGTGTGAACTGAGCTGTATGTGTTCTTTAATAATGAAGTGCCATATTTGTTAGATAACTGCATGTGGGTTTCCTTGGTCAAGCCTGCATGTCATCACATTCCATTGACACTTCATAAAGATTGAAGTCTTATGGGACTTGACACTGTGTGGTTTGTCAAGCTCCAATTGCATCTAAAATGACAGTATCAATTTACAGTTCAACAGAGCACCACGCTTCAGAAGACATGAGTCTTCAGCTGTATTGCTGTGGGAACCTCTGATCTTGCAGATGCCCCCAATTCAGCAATACCACTGTGAGAACCTCTGATCTCGCAGATGCCCCCCATTCAGCAATGCCACTGTGAGAACGTCAGGTCTCACACATGCTCCCAGTTCAGCAATACCTCTGTGAGAGCCTCTGATCTCGCAGATGCTCCCCGTTCGGCAGTAGCACTATGATAACATCAGTTCTTGCAGATGCCCCCAATTCAGCAATACCTCTGTGAAAAGGTGAGATCTCACAGATCCCCCCCCCAGTTTATACATGAATCGCATGTTGACCTGTTTCAAATCATTGCTCAAACAGCATGGTGACAAGCAGTCAAATGTTTCTTGTAAATTTCTGCCCCCTACTGAACAGCGTATTAAAGCCAGAGCAGATTTGGCCATTTACACAATTAATATGTTGTTTGTTGGAGACCTTTTCAGTGTTGAGATGAATTTACTTCATTTCTCGTAAGGATGATATGGTTCTGTGTTGTGTGGCACCAACCCTTTGCCTTCAAATGTGCGTACACATGTGGATTATCATTTGTGTAGTTGTGTCTTGCAGCTCCTCAGTTAGCTGTGGAAAGACATTATCTGTGGGATGTTCACATTGAAGTAACTTCTGTAAATTACGGTAACCACTTGATGTCATTTAGGTTGTGCTGGTAACAGTCTTGTCTACAAGATTTACTTTACATATGGAAGTTACTGTGCTGAAGTCATGTGGCCACAGGACTTGTCAGTAACATCTTATGTGGTCAGACAGAACTGTTGCTTCAGAATTACTGCTTTTGAATAACATACTTTGCAGATATTTGACATATGCCTCTATTGAATCTTGAGAGCCTTGATTTTAATATGTGTTTCTTAATGAGTTTCTCTCCCAGATATAACTTGCTTGCCTAGAATAAGGGCAAAAAAAAAATAAATAAATATATAAAACAAAATTGGTGGGGGGGTTGTGTGTTGCCGTTTGTAAGCCAAGTTTGCTTTTAGCATGGTGTAATTAAAGCCATATTATTCTTATTCTTACATTGTATATTAATTATATATGTAGCCAGTTTAAATGAATTCTGTTTGTATTGTTCATCCCATTGTGCATACTATCAATAATGACAACAGTTTTCAGCCAAGCACAGACACAATTGATAAAGCTTTATCAGCTCTGTTTATTAATAAAGTAGTTGTGCCTGACAGCAAGTTTTTGCATACTTGAAACATGTGTTCATGTATATAGAGCCCAGAACTTCTAACTATGGCTTGTAAAATTGTAGGTCTTTTACTTGTGGTCATATCATTTTTGATGTGACATGTGCTGATTATCAATCTTTTGAGCACTTCTGAATCCTTGTCATGTTATTTTCTGCACAGAGGGTTGTGAAGTCACAAGTTGATCCAGCTGGGAGGATGTGTAGATGAAGTGTTGAGAATATTTGCACCGAAGCAAGATATTGTGAGGTTGAGTGAATCGGGGATTACATGTGTTGAGTGTGTAACACTGTTGGGGGAAGTAAGGAATACGTAGACAGTTTGGTGGAAAACATGAAGAGAAAAGACCACTTTGGGAGTACAATATAGATGGAAAGATAAAATTGAAATTGATGTTGGATAGGGGTATAATTTGGTTCTTTGCATTTAAAAATAGTAGCAGTAACAATGAAGTAAACCTGTCCCGTGCATCATAAAACTGTGGTGTTTTGGGTTGTGGCCCTGTGTTGTTTGGTATTTCAGTTCCAGCATGTAAGGGTCTTGCCACATTTAGTTTGGTATATTATACCAATATTTTGGGCTATAACACTGTTGTTTGGTATATGGTACCTATATTTTGGGATATAACACTAGTTTTGTAGGTGGTACCCCTATATTTTATGATATTATTGTCTCTGGACATAATGCTGTAGTATGGTAGGTGGTACAAATATTTTGGGATACTCTGTAGTTTGTTAGATGGTACATTTATTTTAGTATATAGCAATGTAGTTTGGTAGATGGTGCCAGTATTTTGGGACATGACATTAGTTTGGTAGATGGTACTGACATTTTGGAAAGTGTCCTGTTGTAGTTTGTTAGATGATACTGACATTTTGGAAAGTGTTCTTTTGTAGCTGGGTAGATGGTACTGACATTTTGGAAAGTGCTGTTATGTAGGTTGGTAGATGGTACCAACATTTTTGAAAGTGTCGTTTTGTGGTTTGGTAGATGGTACTGACATTTTGGAAAGTGCAGTTGTGTAGTTTGGTAGATGGTACCCACATTTTGGAAAGTGTCTTTGTGTAGGTTGGTAGATGGTACCAACATTTTGGGAAGTGCTGTTGTGTAGTTTGGTAGACAGTACCAACATCTTGGAAGAATCTTTTTCTTAGCCTTCATGAGAGTGAAAGTTAACCACTACCCTGAGGATGGAGGCAGCAAATGCCTCTCATTTAGGAAATTTCATGCTGTTGCATGTCATAAGATCACAGTAGTACCCATCACCACTGTGGTGATCTCAAATGTCATATATCCAGTGCATCTCGAACTGTTAGATGTGTTAGCTGCACTAAGAATGTAAAATGTACTGCTCTACAAATGAGGCTGGTATGTTCATGAATCACACTGTAGTGCACTGTTTTAGTGGTGCCCGGTTGTTTCTTCTTGCTGCGGTGGGAGTGGCCACATTTCAATTTGCTAGAGGCTATTAAAGGATATTCTGATCCCTTCCACCTAGGTCAATTATACCTTATGATCTCTAATGATGCACCTGAGCCTTACGTGTTTTTTTTAATGTGATCAGAATTAACAGAAAAATTTAAAGCATGGATACATGGACTGCTATGGTGATTTGAAATGGATCTGATCAGAGTGCCGTTTGACACATATTGCATTGTCAGCACTGTGGAATGAATGAAGTTTTAAATAGCGGGGCATGAGACATCTTTTTTAATTTATATAGGTAGAGTTGGTTATGATATTCCTGTGAGGTTTGAGATTGTAAGCATCATTAATGCTATTATTCAGTATTATTGTTTCTTCCTTGTTTACACACACTAATTCCTCGTACACTTAATTTCTTTTTTAGTCTTGCCTTGTGTCTTCTGCTGAAAGACCAAGCTTTCGCATGTTTTCAGGGGTGTGTTTTGGAGTGGAGGTATAGCTCAATACATTCCTGACCTGTGAAATAGATGGAGGTTAGTAGTTAGCGTCATGTTTCCCATTCTAAAGGTCGCATCATGAAATCCCTATGTAGGCACAGAGGGGATGAAGGTATAGCTCGAACCTGTCTGCAGTCCATCACTAGTAAGGTGTGGGTGGTCGGCGACACGCTCTGGCTGCCTTACCCCCTGGAAAGATCTGGTAGTCATTGTATGGGAGGCCTTGGGGCCAGTATGGATACATGGAAAATCTTGCCGTCACTGGGTTTCGGTCCCCACACTGCCCAGCCTATAACAAGTTACTATACCACCTGCATCATCCTGACCACACAACCTTCCCTATAGCCTTATAATTTTTCTCCACGTGGCTTACTCCTGTACTCCGAAGATGGAAGATCATAGTTTTCTTCAAAATGTTGGTACCCATCTGCCAAAATGTATGGCATTATATTCTACAAGACCATAACCTTAACCTTATTTGTTTTATCTAGCCCATGTGTTGTGATCGCTCTCATACCGAACAATATTGCTTACCTTCAATGACAGCTGCAAGAAATGAGGATAGTTAATGTGTGGAACACCAGTGAGAGACTTTTTTAACGTTCTGGAAAAACTGTTTCATGTTGGTTTATTCTGCAGCTGTGGAAGTATCTTTGGCGGCTGTAACCTACTGATGTGTGTTATTTTGGAAATTTCTTTTTGTTTGATTTTCCGCTGGCAAAACCCAAACCCACATGAGAGGGTATTCAAACGAATCTCCAGTAATTAGAGTGAGAGGGCTTGGCTCAAGGTAGGGGTGTTGTGAACAGATTAAAGGATGTAAGTTTTCAGGTTTTTAAGGTGATCATTGAATATTTGTGATCTTTGTTTGGGTTTATACGCCATGTGGTAGGCGTGTTTTCCAACGTTTCGGCGAATTTACTGTCTCCATCTTCAGGGTGACAGCCTGGATCGCTTGGATTGTAATGGAGGCCAAAAGTCAGAAATGTGCTTCTACCACATGGCATATAAACATAAAAGACCAACTGGAGGTAATGGGCATTTGTGTTCCATGAATGTTAGAAAATTTCTTACCTAGCTGATCAACTGTTCTATCATGAAGATGGAGACAGGATTAGATGGGCAGGGCATGTAGCACGTGCTCGTGAGAAGAGAAATGCATAGAGGGGTTGGGTGGGGAAAACTGAGGGAAGGAGACCACTTGAAATACCTAAGTGTAATGAGAGTATAATATTAAAGTGAATTTTAGAGAAACATGATAGGAGGGTGTGGAGTGGATTTATCTGGCTGTGGACAGGAACAAGTATCAGGCTTCTATGAAGAGGATGATGAACCTTTGGATTCCTTAAAATGTTAATTTTTTCTTGATTGGCTAAGGGCTCATTAGCTTCTCAAGAAGGACTCTGCTCCATGGAGTTATCTAATTTGGTTCTCCTACCAAAATGTTAGTATTTTTAAACTCATGTACATTTGTTTTATTTTCTGTGACATCACGCATAAATCAGTGAGCTGTATAGGTTTAGGAAATCAAACTGCACAAAAGTATGTCTTCGAAACTCATCTTATATGCTTGAAAAGTGTGTTAATACATCTTTTCTGAATGGCCAGAAGAAAGTCAAAGAAATTGACAGAATTATTACTTTATTCTCTTAGGGCAAGCCTGCTTTAACCTTTTATGTGGTGCAGGCAGCTTGGTCAAAATTTTGTTTGTATTCAGGCAACATGAAATTCAGTATACAGAATGAAAAGTGAGTAAGTGTGTGTGTGCTTACAGTATGTGTATAGTTTTACCTGTGTATGTGTCTGTACATCATGTGCAATAAAAGATATACAATACTGGTAATATTAGAAAAAAATTATGCAAAACGTAATTCCATACATAGGCTAGGGTGTTTATTTTAGCACAGTTTTTACAAAATAGTTAAGTAATGTACTGTATGTCTCCATAAATAAATAGCTCAGGAGTTTTCAGGTGGGCTTTGTCGGTCCATCTCGGCTTTACCAGGGCAAGGGTTAAAAGATGTTTTCTTATTTCACGTCTCTGTGGTCAGCACATTGCTCTTGAGCTATGGCTTCATTGGGCCTGTCTTAAGAGGCTTTCATTGTGGAGTGTTCATAGAAAGAAAACAAGTGCAATTTTAGAGCTGTTGAAATTGTCGTGTGGTAGAACATTGCACCACTTTGTTATATTAGCATTAGGTGTGGGTGAAAAACAAGGAGATCAAGATAAAAAGAGCTACATATGCTTGCAAGGCATTTTAACATTCTACACAACCACTGTAAGAGCTGCAATATCTTCTTACACTTGAAAGATATCAACCTAAACAGCGTATGGTAAGGTTCTTAAAATCCCTTTATTTAGAGTTGTTTACAAAATTCTATATAAAAGCTGGAGGTAGTTTCTTGTCTGACCTGTTAGGACCATTGAATTTATAAATTGGTTAGTCTGCCATGAAGGAAGACAATTGTCTTGCCAGCTGGGAGGATCTGTATTGATCCATATCTGCCAATCACAATTTCAAGTGGGTTTTAAAACTGAACAATGGAGTTTTAACAAAAATCATATATGGAGGAACAGCATTGATTCTTTTATTCCCATGTCATATTTTGGTTTGAGTTACAAATTATGACCATAACTATATTGGATGTATAGAATTTCATCGTGGTATTGTAATACGTGTAGGGGGAAATTATAAATGGTTGGCTCTTATTGAAAGCATCAGTGATTATGATAATGCATCGAGCATCGATCTGAAAAATGCGACGCTGGGATTCTGTGCGCAGCTGTCGGAGGCTGCTAATACGCAGCCCCAGACAATTGATATAGTCCATAGTCTGTTCTCTCTCAGAGTTTGGAACATCGCATTGGTCTTTTTATTCCAAATAGAAATTAATACTGTTTTTATATTACTTCTTTGTTCAAGACATCAGGTGTGTTGGGTCCGATAAGCAATGAAGCTGGTATGTAGCAGAAGAATATTGCTTTTGGCACTGTAGGCCTGAATATTTTCTTTCAGCGAGTGTTGTTGTCACATGTAGCTGTCATGATTAGTTCTACCTGTTCATATGAATGTTAATTTAAGAAAGTTGCATTACACTGAATTTAGTGAGTAATGTGATTAATGGGTTGGGTGATGTGTGCCAAACCAGTCATCCAGCAAGTTTTAAAGCAGGATTATGTGTATGTAGGCTTCTATTCTTTGATAAAAGATTCTAAACAAGTGTTTTTCAATAGTGAAAAGTATATGATGAAATATTTGTAAAGATTGAGATGTGAAAACCTATACAACTTATGCTCTTTGTTCTCTAGCAAGGGTCCTGGATTCCATTATTGATCGACTGATGCTTGGCCTATAGTACGAATCATGGTGGCATCAAGAGGCAACTCCCGTCAGCCATTTCAAAGATGTGCCTTTCCCCCTTTCCATCCTCAATATAAATTGAATTATAGATATTACATAATGGAGCTGCATTAGAATGGGGAATATTGTCAATACGAAATTATAAAACTTTTTTAAGTCCTGGAATATTTAATTGTTTGTATGAATTGGTTTTGTAACAGTGGTCATTAACACAGTGTACCGACATTTTGTTCAAGGTAAATTTTGCTAATTGTTTATTTTCTTGGGAACATTCTGAAACTGTTTTAGCTCTTCTAGTTTGTGATGTTATGTAGTCATATTGGTGGATACCAGTGTTGCAGAGGGACATGCTGCCTTCATCTTCAGGGTTGCAGTGAATAGGCTGTGAATGGGATAGGGTATATGGATGGGTTGCTAGGAGTTGGCACAGAAGGTGAAAAGGAGATGACTGTTTTTGGATTAATGGTAATGAAGGACAGAAATGTGTGTATACAAAATGACCCTGTTTAGGTCCACAGGATTTCCATAGTAGACAAATTAGCCCTGGCTTTCTTTGCATGAGGTCTTCTGTCTTTTGTACTGCTTTGTCCAGTCAAAACAGATATGAATTCCACCTGCAAGATATATTGGGTTTTAATCTGTCCTGGAAGCCATGAGGAGTACAGGTCGAATAGGAAAGCTGTGAGATGCATTTATGATGGGACTGATTGGACCTGAGACAGAGAATGATGCAGAATGTTGTGTAATGATTTGCTTCTTATGGTTACTTAAATCACTGAGAACATGGTGGTCAGGATATGTAGCACAAATTGGGGAGGTTGAAAAATGAAAAGGTTTTGGTGAGATGGCTTGAAGAAAGGAGACCATTTATATTGAGACAGTGGAAAGGAGTTCCATGATTAGTCCCCATTCACATCTTAAGGCCGAGAACTTAACTCCTGCAGTGTAGTACTTCCTATTCTTCTGCACCTGTGTAGTCATTCTCTTCATGCAGATATTAGTTGTGACAACTGGTTGACATAGTTTGGAGGGGGCGTAACGAGAATATCCAGGCAGTAGAGGGGAAGTCTTGCACTGTCGTCTGCATCCTCCATGGTACTTGTGTTCCACTTCACAGTATAATAGACAGAGGCATGGATGGAAGGACAATATAAAAATTTATCTTAAGGAAGTGGGAAGTGAAGGAGTGGACTAGATTGTACAGACATTCTGTGAATATCATGAGGGTTACTTGAGTAAAAATTTGTTGACTGGCTGTACGGCTACGAAGTTTCGAGAAAGACCCAACGCCACTGAGGTTGGCTTGTGGATTTGATGACACTTGGCTAACAGAGGGTCTAATTGTGTATGAATTATGCAGATTGCATTGTGAGCATTTGGGTAGATGAGACATTTTGTGTCAGTGTCTGTCTCTTGACCCAAGAAGAAGAAGAAGTTCATAACGGGATTGCAGAAGGTAGAGTTCAGTCAACAGACATTAAGTGAAATTTAATCACACATTTGATATACATTTATCAGAAAACAAAAGAGTTACAACCAAAAACTATCACAGCACATCCGGTTTTTTATTTTATTTTTTCGTAATCATCCAAATTATGTTTTCCCTGATGTGGATTGTGTCATGCAGTGTGGACTGCATGGGTAGGTGAAGTTATACATGTTATGATTATCAATACTGAATTGGGCATTGAAGAAAAGATTTTATCTGCGATAAAAAGGCCTAAAATCCAAACTCCACATTTGTTATCTCTGTTTGTCTGTTAATTACCATTTATACAACTGTAATGTTATTGTGTCCTTTGTAGAGTATGTCAGAAAGTTCTGAACATTTTTAATTGTGGGTTAACAATGAAATAACATGAGAATTACTGTGGAACCAGTATCAAAATATGTTGGAGTGCATACAGTGTTAATTACTTACTTACTTACTTCATGGAGCAGAGTCCTTACTTGAGAAGCTAACTGGTTCTCAGCTAGTCAAGAAATTCCCCGCATTTTATGAAACCCAAAGGTTCATTACCGCATTCATAAGTGCCTACCACCTGTCCCTATCCTGTGCCAGTTTGATCCATTCCATACCCCCACATCCCACTGCCTGAAGATCTATCTTAATATTATCCTCCCATCTATGCCTGGGTCTCCCAAGTGGTCTCTTTCCTTCAGGTTTCCCCACCGAAACCCTGTATATGTCTCTCCTCTCCTCCATACGCACTACATGCCCCGCCCATCTCATTCTTCTTGATTTTATCACGTGAACAATATTTGGTGAGCAGTACAGATTATTAAGCTTCTCATTTTGTAGTTTTCTTCACTCCCTTGGTACCTCATCCCTCTTAGGCCCAAATATTCTCCTCAACACCCTAGTCTCAAACAGTGTTAATTAACAATATAGTAATTAGAGACAGCAGTACATAATAAGAGTCCATACTTACCACATGGTCTGTAACGTTTTGAGATGTCCATTTTATGCACACAGTATGTGCAAAAGTTTAAAGTCTGTATGTCTTTTGTGGGCCAGTCCTGAAGATGACTGAGTGTGAACAAGCCGAATCATGTCATTGATTCAGAAAATTTGCAACACGGGAACAAAATGCTGTATTAAACATCTTATTCTGTACTTAACCAGGTGGCTGTTCACCTTGCAGTGGGCATAGCCTTTCGTGTGTTGCTGTGTGCATTGGTCCCAGGGTGGTACTCTTCATATCTCTTTCCATTTGAGACTTCCTGGCAATTTTTATCTCGAACTCTGTGTTATGATATTTAATATGAGGCTTTCATGGTGACTGAATTCAGTAAAGATTTCTGGGGCTAGCAGCTGCATCAAGTGGTTGAACAACACATGAGTCAATGTTTCAAGAACCACCTCTGTTCTCTTCATCAGGAAATGGAATCTTTGGTATAATCCACTTTGAATTCTGCAAGATTCTGTGTCATATTCACTCTAAACAGACTATATGTTACATGTACAGAAAAGTTATAGAGTTGAATATTGTGAAGATGTTTTAGGTTCTTTTGGACATATGATTAAATATTTATCACGTGTGTCTGTGTGAGAATTGCTGATATACAGAGCTATAGGGTGATTATGTTGTTTATTTGTCTGTTTTGACTTATGTTCCTGTGCTGTCCCTGTAATTGGCCTTCTGACTGTTGTACTAGCACATTAATAATAAATAATTGAATAACAACATACTACTACTGCTACTACTGCTGCTGCTACTACTACTACTACTACTACTACTACTACTACTACTACTGCTGCTGCTACTACTACTACTACTGCTACTACTACTCACATTCCTTATTTCAGAGCAGTTCAGCCGGTTCTCAAACAATACCGGTCTCACTGATCCAGCACTTTTTATTCACTGTTCTGCCAAAAATGTTCCAACTATATGCCTTGTATTAAGTGTTACCACTTTCTGCATTAGGATATATAGAACACAGTGTAGATTAAGAAGTTCTAGATTTTTGTGCAATTTGTTTGGGATAATACCAGTTTCAGGTAGTGCTAGTGGTATTACACAGGCCGTTTTCAGTTGCCACATCCTTTTAAGCACTTCTTTCAAGTCTTCATACTTCTGGAGCTGCTTGTGGATGGCGCTGTGATGGTTGTGACTGTTGGGAATTGCTACATCTGTTGCATAGGCTTTTGTGATTGTTTTGTCCAGTATAGCTGTGTCCATTTTGTTATGGACGGTTTTGTAAAGTTACTGTGGACCTGTCATAGTATATTGTTGTTGTTTTTGTTGTTGTTGCTGGTGGTGGTGGTGATGGTGATAGTGATAGTGATAGTGACAGCAAAGAAGAAGAAGGAGGAGGAGAAGGGGAAGAGGAGGAGATGATGGTTGTTGTGGTGGTGGTGGTGGTAATGATGAAGAAGATGATGATGATGATTATGATTATGGTGATGATAACAGGAGCAATTGTTTGCAGATTTGCTGGTTGCTGCGCAATGCCTTGCCGGTGTTGTTGTGAATCACAGCTGCAGCATCTCACTGGAAGCTGTTGCCAGGCAGGATGAGTGCTGTGGAGAGACCCAGCGACACCTTCAATGAGAATTCTCCACGTCCACCTGTACTACCAGGCAAGCAAACAATTGATTAACCATGATTTCTAGTCTCACTCTTTATCATCTGTGAGTTAGTTTGTGCAAAAATAAAAAGAGTCTATGGTGTGGGAAAATTTAAAGCTTCTGCTGGTTCTTGTTCCCGCTGAAGAAATGTTGCCCTTCAGGAGAAAGTTTTGAAATGCTGAGTGCTATGGCTGCAAGTTTGTGCAAATGGTGGCAAGCTGTGGACTTTCCCTTAAGTGCATATGTAATGACGCTGTCAGTTCTGAAGATAATGTAGTGTTGGTGACAGATGAATGAATGAGTATGGAGGATTGGTGGGTTTATACTGACAGGGGAAAACCGAATTATTCAGGCTAAGTGGCGTTATTCCGATGCCACTCTGCCCACCACAGATTCCACACGGACAGGCCTTGGCCTAAACCTGGGCCTGTGTGATGAGAAGCTGGCGGCTAAATGCCTGAGCTGTTACTTGACGTATAATGTGGACATGAACAAAGAATTGATGACATTGTAAACTTACCAGCTGATGATAAGAAAGGGCGAAACAGTGAGTGGATATGAAATTGATGTTTCTCCTATGGGCCGTACGTCCTGTACAGAGCCTCAGTGCATGTACCTTTACCTTATAATTTACATTTCATGTGAAAAGAATGTGTAAAGGCAAAAAGTGCATGTTCTTGTATATTGTGGGAGACTGGTTTATATAATGCCGCTATATTGAAATGTCTATTTGCAGGTGAGGAAACAGAAGTGACAGGCATTGCATGCTTACATTCTCCAACCAGTTACTCATCATGGAGCTCCAAACACAGCAAAGGAGGAAGTTCTCCTGTTCTCACCCCACGTCGCTCCAGCCTCGCATATTCCGCATCCGGTGTAGCAGGTTAAAAATTCATGGTTGATATAATGGCTTCTACATGCTTCCGCTAAATGAAGGGAAGCGTCTTAGCGTCATGTCTGCCTGCTTGGAAGAACTAGGCTTCCGCTGGACAGATTTTAATGGGATTTTGTATTTGAGGATTTTTAAAAAATCTGTCAAGAAAATTCAAGTTTAATTAAAATCTGACAAGAATAATGGGTGCTTTATGTGGAGACCGCTGTACATTTGTGTGGAGACCCATGTACATTTATGTGGAGACCGCTGTACATTTATGTGGAGACCCATGTACATCTATTTGGAGACCCATATACATTTATGTGGAGACCCATGTACATTTATGTGGAGACCGCTGTACATTTATGTGGAGACCGCTGTACATTTATGTGGAGACCCATGTACATCTATTTGGAGACCCATATACATTTATGTGGAGACCCATGTACATTTATGTGGAGACCACTGTACATTTATGTGGAGACCCATACACATTTATGTGGAGACCGCTATACATTTATGTGGAGACCCATGTACATCTATTTGGAGACCCATATACATTTATGTGGAGACCACTGTACATTTATGTGGAGACCCATACACATTTATGTGGAGACCCATACACATTTATGTGGAGATCCATACACATTTATGTGGAGACCTATACACATTTATGTGGAGACCGCTGTACATTTATGAAATACATCGCTGAATTCTTCTAAGAATGAGAAATATTTTGGACAAAATTTGTGGAGCAAATCAAGACACGTTGCTCATGCAATGCACGGAATTAGCAATCTAAAACACTTTATCTTGTTCATATCTGTGCACTGATGTTCACCATTTTATGTAAAACTCTGACACATGCACTAACATATGTTAATACCACTTTATTCACATTGTTACATTTGTACATGTTTCATCCCTTTAGGGCCCATTCATGGGGAGTACTGACATATTTGATGAGAAGTGTCAACAAAATATGTGTCCAGCTGTAAATACTGGATTAAGGAGCAGTGTGTTGTGTGTTATGTGGCAGTTGTCAACATACAGCACGCTGCTCTGTATTCTGATATTTACATCTGGGCACATATTTTGTTGACACTTCTCATGAAATATGTCAGTACTCCCTGTGAATGGCCCCTTGAGGGATGAAACATGTAGGAGTGTAACAATGTGAATAAAGTGGTATTAACACATGTTAGTGCATGTGTTGGATTTTTATGTAAAATGGTGAACATCAGTGCACAGATAAGAACAAGGTAAAGTGTTTTAGATTGCTAATTCCGTGCATTGCATGAGCAGTGTGTTTTGATTTACTGCACAAATTTTGTCTCAAATATTTCTCATTCTTAGAAGAATTCAGCACTGTATTCCATAAATGTACAGCAGTCTCCACATAAATGTACAGTGGTCTGCACATAAATGTACAGCGGTCTCCACATAAATGTACAGCGGTCTGCACATAAATGTACATGGGTCTCCACATAAATGTAAATGGGTCTCCACATAAATGTGCATGGGTCTCCACATAAATGTACATGGGTCTCCACATAAAGCACCCATTATTCTTGTCAGATTTTAATTAAACTTGAATTTTCTTGACAGATTTTTTAAAAATCCTCAAATACGAAATCCCATTAAAATTCCATTGAAACCCTTGAGGGTTGAAACTTGTAGGACTGTAACAGTGTGAATAAGGTGTTATTAACATATGTCATCACATTAGTTGAATTTTTGGGTAATATATGAAACACATATCATGTCCAATAAATTTTTTTTCCCAAAAATGGTGCCGTTAATGGGATAATGTGGGAAAATATGGTAGAGCAAGATGCCACAGATGGCAATGTAATGCGGCATATTTGTTTTGCATGCCAGGTAACTAAGGCAAGAATATAGACACACACTTAAAATATTAAATACTGACTGCTTTTCCACTGCACCAGTGGCTACAGAAAACAACTCTGTGTTACATTATGTGTACATTGCCCATCTTGTTTCCTTTAATTTTCTGTCAACTTTGTATTAACTTGCATTGTTACTTCAGTTTTGCTTGTGTGTGTGTGCAGATGCGGGCGCTCCCCTTGGCTTCGAGCCCGAGGGAAGCTGCAGTACGGCATTCATGGAGATGGGTGGTGGGTCTCATTCCCCTCCTCCTTACCTCTGCTGGGCACGAAACTTACACAGCCTACTGGAGGACTCAGATGGTGTGGAACTCTTCAGGCGCTACCTAGTGCAAGAGGGACGACCTCATGCTGACACTCTGGACTTCTGGTTTGCTTGCGAGGGTCTCAAGAAACAGCAGGATCCTGACAAGATCAATCAGCTGGTGAAAGTTATCTACAGGTGAGGATGAACACAAAGATTGTGGTATTGCTGGGGTCTGGACCTGTCCGTCATTTGCTCTTCAGGACAGAACACAGCACTTATGACAGTCTCTTTTCCTCCTTGCGTGGAAAGGTGAGGGAGTCACGTCCTAATGTGGGTCTGTTAGAGCTGTTATGCTGTTCCAGATTAAGATTAACGGAGTATGTGCCTCTTGACTCTGTTACCTGATGACAGAAACAGACCCAGTTTCCAAAATGTGTTCTGTTTAGAATAACGGTTGATGGACAAGTCAGGCAAGAAAGTAATCTTATGCTGTGAGAACCCTTAAGAATACTTTTGAACTAATTTATATATTCTTTGCAGACGTTTCTTCCTCAAAACACAGCTAGCAATTCCAGATGATCTACGTAAGGAGGTGAATCGCCACATAAAGGAGGGCAAAGACCTACTGGCAGGCGATGTGTTCGATGGCGTACAGGCTGAAGTGGAGAATCTTATCAATGAGACCACGTACCCAAATTTCCTCAAATCAGACATGTACCTGCAGCATGTTCAAGCCATGCAGAATGGTGAAATGTCATCAGGTTCCACCAGCAGTAGTGGCAGCAGTGGCAGTAGTTCGGGAGGTGGGAGAGATTTGACAGGTGGAGGTCCGCCCTTGCCTACGCTCCATGAAGATGCAGAATTTGTAATAGAGATGGGAAGTGCAGGGTGCAGGAAACTGCCAGCCGTTGGACAAGATGTGCTTCCTCTCACAAGGGACATGCTTATGGCTACACAAAAGAGGAGAGCGTTTGAACTTCGGCCAAAACCGGAGGCCTACGCAGGGTACGTGGCATGCATATCTGCTGTAATAAGTGTGTCTTCATGCTTTGAAATGGTGTGAGGGTTTGCCTTCATGCATTGAAAATTAAACTTCGTATCAGGTGGATCATTGATAGGGCATTTATTGTCATTGTCTGTATGGGACTGTGCCATGGAACAGTCTTTGTCAGTGACACGAATAGAGTAAGATTGTTTTACATGCAAATATCTGTGACTTGCACATTACTTGTAATCCATCATGGTTGCTTGACTCAAAATTATATTAATTTTGTGGATTTTGAGGTCCTCAGGCTGTTGACTCTAAAGATGACAGTAGTGCTGGGTGTGACCACATACAGTTAGAGAAGTACCTGCATTCCAGAGTAACTTGCTATGGTTGTGGGCTTGGCTTGGCAGCCCTAGAAATTTGAACATTAATGGGAAACAGGGCCACAGAACTCTGCAACAAACTGTACCTCCATCTTGCAAGGTGCCCCAGAACATTGATACCTGTCTACCAAATGTACCAGCATCATGTCCCCAGGAGATCACAAACTTGACATTTAATTTCTGAGAAGTTGTATTTGAATTAACTCGTCAGCTGTTTAAGAATTTGAGACATGAAATTTTATTTTATTTTTTTATCTTTAGTGAAAATTAAATGTAACTTCTTGATATGAAATTTTAGTAATGCGAAATTAGTAAAAGTTGGGGATAGCTAAATATTATTTGCATAAAATATCTTTATGTCTGCGTGATTTTGGGCTTCTGCTGTGGTGTAATTGCTCTCCTGGGATGTTACGCAGTGTAGCTTGGTGGTTACTTATCGTTGTTTCTGGACATCCTGTCAGTTTCATCTTCAATCGCCCAGCAGTCCAAGAAGACTGCTGGGCGATTGAAGATTTATTGGATAGGTTGTCTCGCAGTATCGACGAATAACTTTGATGTGTGCTGCGCGACATAACAGAGGAGCAAATATCTTATATTTGTGTTTGATCCATGTTTCATCCATTTTAATTTAGTGAGTTGGTACTCTATTTTAATATTGATTCTGGGTGATGTAAGTGGGAGAATGGAGGAAGGGAAGAGCACTGAATTACTTGTCTGATGATAGACCAGGGTGTGATATATTGGAGGATGTGATGTCAGACATTGTGTTTCATATTGTGGTTATTACACCATGTTGTCAGGTTGCTAGGAAACAAGACTGAAGATAGTCGCAGCACGTTCTCTTGAAAGTCGTTTGCCCCTGTGAGCTGTCACGTGTGATAAGAGACACGTAGGATAATAACAGTTCATACATGTGAGACAGTCAAGAATGTAATTGGTTTCTTGTTCTGTAAACTGCGACGATACTGTAGAATATCAAAATTAATGTACACAAATGACCCTAATGGG
>Ga0123352_10006679_pt1 | contig 17711 bp, 14 predicted proteins | sample TergutLab28metaG_FD_89700 | JGI IMG/M metagenome (GOLD analysis project Ga0123352, IMG submission 89700) | Labiotermes labralis P1 segment gut microbial communities from Petit-Saut dam, French Guiana - Lab288 P1 | ecosystem: Host-associated > Arthropoda: Insects > Digestive system > Gut ... | reverse complement strand
TGGTTGTCATCATAAATAGTCTTAAAGTACCAAAAATTAAGAAAATTTTACTATATGAAATGAAATTTCTTGTACCAAATTACAGCTGCCTCCAGAACCCCTGACTAGGGGGCTGCCGCCCCCATATCCCTGTTCTCCCTGTCCTCTGTCCTCAATTGAATTCGTTGAACCCCCCGAACAAAATTCTTGGGTACGCCACTGGTTCGTAGAAGGGACGATTTGTGTAATTTTAGGTTTTTACAGCAGTGTCGCTGAATATTCGTGTTTTCTGGGTGTTACAACGTGTAGGTCGGTCAGAAGTTACCGACGTTTCGAACGACTGTAGCCTTTCATCTTCAGGGCCAAGCGAAGGGGCTACGATCCTTGGATACGTCGTTAACTGCTTGTCAGTTTACGCATTGTAATGTGCTAGAAGACTTGAATATTAAAGGGAAGGTTTGTTTTGCCCACAGTACGATTTTTTTTTGACAAAGTGACCGGTTGAACGAAAGTGCAAAAGGTTTAGAAATACAGGACTGTAACAGTGGTGAGCGAACCTGACCGGGCATCAAGCCAGAGGATAAAAGAAGCTGCATATAAGCGCTCGCCATTGGTGCAGTACATCTTCGGACAGGGATGCCCATGTCCGCGGCGTCTCGCCCGGTCGACTAAGTTTTTACGGTGGCCCCAACTATCTTCAGAATAATTACTGCAGATTTTTGTTTATATACAGGAAGGTGAATGTACATGCACCAAGCAGGAAATGCCAGATATCAGCGAGGGTTACGGGTCACACCTCGGTATGAACTTGCTTTTTGGTACCATTCTGGCGGTTAAAATTTGGAAGTGGCTACCATATTTCTGGAAAATTTGTGGATCCCTCCCACACGATTCGACAGACTTTACTGCTATAAGAGACGTCTTTGTAACATGTCACCTGCAAATTTCAGAAGCCACAGTCGCCATTTTCTCTTCGAAATTATTTACGGCTATACCGTTATTTTCAGTTTTAATAAGCAGTTTTGCATTAATAACAACACTAATAAAGTTTTTTATTGCAAAAGCTAATACCACACTTCAGTCATGAATGATTTCCCCCTTTACTTCGTTAAATATTACCATGTCGAAAAGTTGCTCAATAAAGAGTGGTTGTAGGCCTTAATACCGTACAACACTCTAAGATAAAGAAGATACAGTTCATAAGTACAGGGAGATCAAAGAGTCTCTGTGCACGTGATGATTACAATACAGAAGTAAGGTGCACAGAGGCTTTTTTATCATCCTGTATTTGCATTGCTAATTGTAGCGTAGATAATCGTTCGGAGGCTCCACGCTGCTCGACAGCTGGCCTTTACCCCTGTGATTATTACCGAAGTTACTTAGTCCCAGGTCTCTTCTGATACTGCTGTGTGTCAGAAGAATGGAATATTCTGTGCGTTTGGGAGGGGGGGGGGGGCTCCTGTGCCGCGGAGTCTGCGGGATCCTTATCTATGTTACTTAGTTGGAGACCAATAAAGACAATGAAGATTCTTGGGTAAGAGCGATTAAAGACCTGTGTTCGGGCGGATTACGAGACCTTGGGGAGCAGGACGTGCAAAGGAATTACATGACAATGACAAATGTACCACAGGTGCATGGGTTTTGAGAGGAAGTTGTGTTGTAGTAGAGATGACACAAGGAAAATCGGGGTTAACGAATATGGAAACTGAGAGGTCGTAAAAGAGTTTCGAGTTGCTCACAGTTCTTGTGCCGCGGGTATAATTTTTTGGGGAGTTTGCCGTATCGAATGATGCATAGTTCTTGAGTTAGGTACATCTTCGACTGCTTGACCCTGAAGATGAAGACAGAGTCTTTCGAAACGTCGGTAATTTTTACCATTTGACATGGCGTAATATCCTAGAAAACTGCTCTTGAGGGATAATGTTCCATGTAAACAGCTTTGAACATGGACTGCATGTTTTGGTAGGATGCAGAGAAACCAGAAATTCAAAAATAAATCTGTACGTTTGAGAAGCGGTTAGGGTTCCACAGAGAAATTATTTGTAAAGAGACTTCTAATAACGGTTTTTAATTAGACGTTCGCACATACGGTGACGCTTGTGACTGGCACTGGGAACGTGCCATATTAAGAATTTGGCCATGACACTGCCTGTCCTGAGTGTGAATTTAGTAGTTTTCCTCAGTCGTTCCAGGCATTTGCCGGGATAAAATCTCGAATTAGACCACGACCGCTTCCTACCGTATTCTTTCCAGTTCATTAGCGATCATTCGACGCAACATGGTCTGAGCTTGAGGTCTCAGTTCTTCTGAGACTGGGTGCCACTTCATTGGGTGACTGGCGCCCGACGTTAGGAGGCAGCGTGGTGGTCCCGTCTTCCGAGGCCGAAATGTCCATAAAGAATGTTGAATATGAGACCACCACTCTATCGACCCAGTGACGCCACGCCCCATTCCAGAAGAAAGAAGACCTGAACTATACCACTGCAAAAGCATAGTATGAGATTGGCAGCGTCATTAAATAGACCACAAACTGTACTGGGAAATAAAGGTAAAAAGGTATAAAGTATCACGGTTTGAAGACTGAGCGAGTGGGGATATAGCTAGCTCTCGTCTCTCATGATTTCGGTACTGGATAGAGGTTGGTGTTGGTGTCACGCGCAGATAGCTTTATTCCCTCTACCTACTGGATATGAGGCTGAGATGGCCTTAGAGAAAATCTGGACGCGGTTGCTAAAACAAACATCTGTGCGCTTTGGTTCTTGTCCTGTTACCGGGTAATTACTGTACCGATTGAGCTATCCCAGCCCAACAGTTTTGATAACTACTTGTGTAACTTAGGAATAGTGAGTCCATATCACTTTGCAACTGTCAGTAACGCAGTTTATCCATCTTGGAGTTGAGCCTCCCCGTCGGGGCTCATGAGCAAATCTCATTACGTTATGAGCCTGATTTTGTGTCTGAACTTTTCTCAGTTTTGGGGCGTGTCCTGTGGTGAGAAGATGGGTCTGTTGTTGGCCAGTCCAAGTCCTTGTCAGTGTTCATATTTACCAGTTTGCGTGATATCGCCACTTATGTGTACTGTATATGCAGAGCTTGTGTATACCACAAAATTACACGGGTATATAAAACCTCAGTTCCTACATTTGACGTGGATAGGGCCGTGCATCGTAACATATTTCTATAGTAAAACCAACCAGATGCACCAATGTATCAAATTTATTTTATTTTGGAATAACACTCTACATGTTTCGGACGGTCTTTCAGTCCATCATCAGGAGTTCAAGACTGTACATACAGCAACAGGCATATGTCAATCAGATACTGCTGACTGCTTGCTAGCAAGCTAGCAACAGTCAGCAGTATCTGTTTGGTTGCTGTATGTACAGTCTTGAACTCCTGATGATGGACGGAAAGACCGTCCGAAACACGTAGATTGTTATTCCAAAATAAAATAAATTTGAGACATTGGTGCCTCTGGTTGGTTTTACTACAGAAACTCAGTTCCAACCTCACAGGCCATGTCCATTAGAAATAGAAAAACAGAATGGTTAATAGTTGTGGAAATAGTTTATTGTGAGAATCACCCGAAACCCTCAAGGACACGGTGTGGGCAGTATGCAGAATTTTTAATGCTAAAGCAGGTGGTACAGGTAGGCCTCAACATTTTAAAATAAATGGTGAAAGGTAGAGAATTATATGTGAGGAATAATGTTGGCAGTGCACACTGCGACAGAGGTTTGTATTGTGTGTACAGAATTGCGTTTTCACGGATACGTACGTGCCGGTGAAATCGCAGTACATTATTGTTACTTACAGCAACTTGGACAGACATGGTGTTACGTAATGCGTACGGGTACAGCCTGTGCAACACAATTAGTTTTTTTTTTAAATGGGGCTCTTCCCGTGTAACAACATGGCCTTCTCGTCGGAGGAAGGACTTACGCAATACTGAATTACATAAACAGTATTAATAACTGTATTATTATAGGATTGTTGTTGTTGTTGTTGTTGTTGTATGCAGTATTGCAATTTTTCACAACGCAATTCTTTTCTAGCTGTAATTTTGCCTCTTGTTTTGTATGGGTGTAAAACTTGGTCGCTCGCACTGAGGGGGGAACGCAGGCTGAGAACATTTGATACTAGGTTGCTGAGGAGAATATTTGGGCCTAAGAGGGACGAGGTAACAGGCAAGTGGAAAGCACTACATAATGATGAGCTTAATGATCTGTACTCCTCACCCAATATTGTTCGGGTGATCAAATCGAGAAGAATGAGATGGGCGGACATGTAGCACGTATGGGGGGAGAGGAGTTTTGTCTACAGGGTTTTGGTAGGGAAACCTGAGGGAAGGAGACCACTTGGAATCCTCAGGCATAGATGGGAGGTTAATATTAAGATGGATCTTCAGAAAGCGGAATGTGGGGCACGGACTGGATAAATCTAGGTCAAGACAGGGGCAGATGGCGGTCACTTGTGAATGCGGTAATGAAAATTCGGGCTCCATAAAATGCTGGAAATTTTTGACTAGCTGAAAACCTGTTAGCTAGAAGGCCTCTGCTGCATGAAGTAAGTAAGTTATTCTGCTCGAGCTTCATTTAAAATGGGTACATTGGACCGACACGAAACAGAATCCAGTTCGCCAAGCAGCTCTTTGTTCGAGCCCTTGGTACAAGAGTACTTGCAACCGTCCTGTGATTACGGAAATTGTATACAGGTACATGCGCGGACTACCTCCCTAGCAGCTATTGTGTTATTTTTTCACACTTTACACAAATAACGCTTACAAAATAAGTTAACTGTGAAATGTATTGAAACCTTGCTCATTGTCAACCGTGCTGTCCAGCTTGGAGTAGAACTTCGCTCTCTTTTTACATCATTGACTCTGCTGTGTTTGTAGTCGAAGTTCACCCTAGAGCAGGCCATGAAGGCCCAGAGGTGGAGTAGAGGTATGGCTCTACTCTTTCTTTAACCTCGGTACTAGATGGTGTGGGTGGTCAACGCCACGCCCTGGCCGCTTTACCCCCGGGAAAGAGACCCGGTACCCATTTTATAGGAGGCTGGGTGGGCCACAGATCGAAGAGGAGGTTAAAGATAGGATAGCTCCTGGTACAAAGGCATACTGCGCAAACTAGAAGTTCTTTAAGAGCAGATTAGTCACTAAGAGCTCGAAATTAAAATTATATAGAACTGTCATAAGACCAATAGTGACATACGCCTCAGAAACATGAGTGCTGAAGGAAACAACAATTCAGGAATTGCTGGTCTTTGAGAGGAACATTTTAAGAAGAATATTTGGTCCTAGCAAAGAAAATCAAATATGGAGGATTAAAACTAACGAAGAATTAGATAAACTGATAAAACATAAAAATATAGGTAATTATATTAAAGCTCAAAGACTGAGCTGGTTTGGTCACGTACAGAGAATGCCAGATACCAGAACAGTCAAGAAGATCTTGAAATGGAATCCTCTAACTAAAAGATCACAAGGAAGACCCAAGTACCGATGGGAGGATAACGTCAAACAGGACATTTGCCAATTGAAGGTTAAAAATTGGATAACCTGCGTCCAGGATCGAGGGGAATGGAACGATGTCGTTGAGAAGACCATAACTTTCGAACATTAAAGGAAGTTCAGTGCCTGAAGAAGAAGAAGAAGAAGAAGAAGAAGAGTGAGCCACAGGGCCGGTCTTGACGGGTGAGGAAAATCTCGTCCCCACAGGGATTCGATCCCCTGACCGCCCAGCCCGTAGCGTAGTCGCTATACCGACTACGCTATCCCGGCCAGCAAAAGTAGTCAAAAGATTCCCCAAATTCTTCGTATTTTTAACAGTCGGCTAGGCGGCTTCAGTTGCGTGAGGTCTAGCTAACGGGTTTGGTCTAAGTTTAATTTTTATTGGCTGCTATCCAAATAGGAGTATTGTTTACAGTAAAGACACAGGCGTGTGTTTTTTTGGCGAGATAGGGTAATAAATTTTGACTTACTGTACCTGAAGTATTCACAGTGGTCCATTTTGTGTCTAGAACCACGAACATTACCAACGTTTCGAGGGGAGGGGTGGGGGAGGGGAACTAGCATCCTTTAAGGCCGACACTAAAGGTGGAATTGTTCTGCCTCTCACAGTAGAACCGACCTTGAAGAAGGAGAGAGTCCCCCCGAAACGTCGGCAGTTTTTACCAGTTGGGGTGATGCTGTATCTAAAAGAGTATGTTGAGTTGTTACCTGCGTGTTTGACATGTTGCGACTTTCTTTTGTCCTTTCTAGGAAGAAATTTGCAGCATTCAAATTGATAATTATGGAGTGAAATTTTTAAAATGTTTTGTGGCGTAAATGTATAGATAAGGTTGTTAAAATACAAGTTATGAGATATCCGCAGGCCGTAACACGTCTGGTTCGTTTACTCTTGTTTTGCACCTTGTTGTTTCTGTTGTTCGTATTATTCGTGAATACTGCCAGAGCACTGTAAATGTCATTACTATCTCTTATTTATCGCTTGGGCTGATACCTTTAGACCGTCACCTGTTTCTTCGTCCTCTCGCGCTGTCCCTTATTTCTTGTTCGTATTTCGTAAACATCGAGATATCGCATTTCTTGCATTTCTGACGTAAATGGTGAGATGTACTTAAGTACTTATCTTAAACGGGGAGATAACGAGTTTCCTGTACTTACCTCGGAAAGGGCAGTATATCCCATGTACATTACTTGTGTCATGAAAGGCGAGATGTTTTGTCAGTTGTTTCTTGGGCCCTTAGTTCATACCTCGCAGAGGGCACTGTCTCCATTATGAAGACCAATTAATTACATGTATGTAGGTCTTCTTGTAAAGTGTTAATTCTGTCTGATTTTAACCAAAATCGGAACGTGTTGGCTTATTTTAATAAAAGTGCCAAACGTGAAATTCCACGACAATCCGTCCCGTGGGAGTTGCGTTATTGCGTGCGGACTGACGAATGTCGCTGTACATTTTGAGTGCGAGCCTGAGAGTGTTATTCTTATTTGTCTTTAAATTATTCCCTCATTTAGGGACATTTCTCTTTTATTTTTTCCTTGCCATCAGGTAGAAAGGCATTTTTCTATTTTTGACACGGGGATTCTTGTTATGATGGTTTAGCCGATGATGATTTTGAGGTTAAGAACCAGCAGGGTCCGTGTGAGAGGCCTTGGTTTATTTAAAGACGCCTTTTTTTTTTACCGCATTTTATATGTGTAATCGAATGGAATAAGTCGCCTTAGCAGTTGTCTGGAGGGACCGAGTTCCATCTCCAGACCCGACTTTCGGCGGAAGGGCATCCAAGATTTAATGTCTGATAGGAGGTGGCGTTTTGAGAAGTAGATTAACAAATACAACACTTACTGAATGGTTGCATATATGAACTATACTGTCAACATACATTGTGGTTTCTTTATCACCAAAGACTAGTTTCCTAATTTTTTTTTTTATTTTGTCCCATATAGGCTTACTTGAAGGGGAGGATTTGAACCCCCACCGCACCCTCGGTCTCTGCGAGACAGCAGGTCGTCTAAGGTTAATGAGGAAAGAGTTATTAGATGGATAGTCAGGCTGTCACTGCAGAGCCAGACTTCGATCCCAGACCAGACTGTGTGGGATTTGTGTTAGACAAAGTAGCACAGACCAATTTTTGTCATTCTATTTCCGCTTTCCCTTGTCACTATCATTGCACCAGTGTTCCATACTCATTCATTTATCCATCACCGACGTCGTATAATATAGGAAATCGAGGGCGTCGTTAAATAACCTACATTGCGTTATTCTAATATTCTAACCGCCGATCGTCGACTTGGCGTTGCGTGGTAGGGTGTGGAAGTGGTCGTGGCCTGTTTCAGGGTTCATGATTGTTCTGGTGGTACAGAGACCGAGTACGTTGACTGAAGCGGTAACACAATTTGTATGACGAAAGTGGCTGATTCTTACTCGCGGCAGGTACTCAAACTGCCTTTGAGGTTTTTTAAGCCTGTACTGAACCCCTTCATGTATATGTCGATGTAGTAGCTTAAATTATATCATGACTACTACTTCTGCATCCTTCCCTATCATTATTTGCACCCAAAATTCCAGTCATTCATTGTCATTAAATGAACTACAACTATTTGAGGAAATGAGAAGTCATGAGATATTTGGCGGAGGTAGCTGGCTGGAAGTCTAACTGGTTGCGTTCTGAATGCAGTTCAAAAGCACTGCTGTTGTTCTATCTCTCCTGTATTTTCTCTTTGTTTATGAAACTGTTCTTTATCAACTTTGTATGTTATGTCCTTCTGAATTTGGAAGCAAGTGAAGGGGATCTTTGCTTGTTTTAGTTTAGTATGTTAGTACTTCCCGTGTAGGGGGCTGAGGTAAACCATCAAATGTCTCACTGTCAGTCATGGTGTGTGAACTGTGGGCTGAAATTCACATTGATGACCTCATGAATATGGAACAGTAGTGGTGACCACTAAACCCACTTTGCTCTTAATTGACCTATGATTTATCTTCATCATCATATTGTGAACTTCAGAGGGTTTTTCATTAAGATTTGTTCCTGCTTATTTCCAGATGTCCTTGGTATCTCCATCGTTGTTTTAGTTGTCCACTTGGTTAGTATCAGAGTGTCAGTTTTGGAATACAACTAATTTTAAACTACATGCCTTCCATAGCATCATGTGGTTGGATGACTGTGTGGACTGAATTGAAAAAGATGTAAAGGGAAATGATTATGGCCTGTTTGTCATACTGGCATTTGTGTGGATGGAGTGAGGAAAGCCATGAAAAATCTGAGTTAACGTTAGCCAGTGTATGAACCAAAATCCATATCCATCTGGGTATGAAGCAGCAGTGCCAACCTCCGTGCTGTGTTGTTTGATCTGTTGAATGGTTAAAAAGTGATGGTGCAGTACATGTGTTTATACATATTTTAAATAGTAAAGTTTGTTTATGTTTGGAACTTGTAACACATCTTTCCCAAGGTCTGCGTGTTCAATTGTGTGCTCCTTTTAAGTTGTATTGAATCTTTAGTGATTAGCTGTGTGCTGCTGCTTGATTTTGGGGGTGGGGGTGCAGGGGGATGGCATAGTTATTCAATACTCAACTCATAAAGAAATTCCATGCTTTTGCAGAAACTAGACACTTTATTATGCTACACACCATTGCTAATCCCCTGTCCTTACAGCATCGTTTGTCATGCTGCATACACAAATTTCTGATATTGTAACTGCCACAACCACACCTGACTTCAGTTTGTTCATACCTTGTTTAGAGAGTCAAGACAATAAAAAAAAAATATTAGCGTAACTGTTACCCTGACTGATGTTCAAGCTTGATACATCCTGAATATGTATTGAGTGTTGCCAGTACTACCACTGCAGAAGGTGCTGAGGCAAAAGTGCAGCTTCTTATGTGAAGTTTTGTAATGATGCGCAGAGGGGAATGAACTAATAAATGTCTGGGAACATAAATCTCACTTAGGACTTTGAGAGTGTTGAATTTTTTTTTATCACAGCAGTCTCAGGATTGAAACATTTTAACTGTTTAGGGAACTGATTTTTTCATACCAGTTTTGGTTTGTATTTATTTATTTACTTTTCAGATTGATGAACTTAGCCATGTGACAATACCAGTAATGCTCCTGCCAGATGATTTTCGAGCCTTCTCAAAGTTAAAGGTTGACTATCATTTGTTCAACAAGTAAGTTTTAGATATAGGCTTCTATCTGTGTTTTTATGTATAGCAGTAGCAAGTTATGTTTAAATAGTGAATATAATTAATAAGAACTAATTATATTCGCAGTGGTGCTAGCACTAGTAATAATCATTGTATGTACCACAGTACAGTAAAACATGGCTAAAATGTGATGTTAATTAAAGGTAAACCTATCATTCTCAGAACATTGTTTGTTTCTGAGAATATAGGATTAAAACTACAACATATCATATCTGACAAACATAAAGAAAATAGTAATTCAGTTAAAGTAGTCTGGTTGAATGTTTATTGTTTCTGTTCATACTTTTTTTTTTTTAATCATGCATCCTGGTATTTGAGAAGGAACATTCCTGTCAGCATTGGGGGAGAATGAAATGTTTCCATCAGCTGTTAATGTAGGTGGTATTCAACAGTATATGGTCATGGTGCTTTATATGAAATTTAAAACACATTCATGGCACTTTGCATGGGGACCTATAGGCCTGGAACTAAATCAGGTTGGCAGAAGTGAAACTAACCGTCAGACAGCACCTACAAAAACAGGACCTATCTAGCACAGCAGAAGGAACTCCCAAAACTATCACTTGGAAGACGGGATCCACATAATAGATCCAAACCATTATACTCATCATAAAATAAGGGACATAACAATGCATAGCCTTTGTCAAAATCAGTCCTGTTGTTGTTAATAATAATAATAATAATATAAAAAATAAATTGATAAAATAGATAAAAAATGAGAAAGCTTCTAACCATTGAAGGAATCCACCACCTGTGGGCAGAGGTTAGTAGACACTACTTCAAAAGATGATATGGTGGACGTGGATTAGTCAAATTGGAATCTGCATATAATGCTGCTATTGTTGGTCTCACTGAGTATGTTAAGCAAGGCAAAGATGGGCTTACTAGTTTAGTGCAAGAATATGATGCCAGGAAAACCAAATACTCTCTGCAAAAAAGAACTAATCTAATAAAGCAAAAATATGTGAAACAAGAAACTGCTGCCCAAAGTATCAAGAATTAACTTAAGTCCAGCATTGAAAGCAAGACGATAGAAGCGCTCAAGAGGAAACCATTGCATGGAGAGTTCAACCAGGACCTTGAAAGACCATCAGGAGATAAAGGATAATCCCTGACATGGTTATGTAGGTCAGCCCTAAAGGCAGAAATGGAGAACTTAATAATAGCAGCCCAAGATCAAGCACCCAATACGTGTTATCATCAGAGGAACATCATGAAGCAACCAGTTGAAAGTAAATGCAGACCAAAGAACACTCAAAACATATTGTTGCGGGATGCTCAACACTTGCACCCTCTGAATACACTAATGGACACAATAAGGTGGCTGGTTACATCCACTGAATGATATGTAAACATATGGGCTTACAGGTTACTGACAAGTACTATGAACAAATACCTGAAAGGGCCATAAATGTCAATGGTACGAGTATTAATTGGTATGTACTGGTTATCACAGATTGAACAGTACTAACAAACCGACCTGATACAGTACTGGATGATAAAAAAGAGAAGATAGATATAGTTATACCAGATGATTCAAATGTTTAACAGAAAGGAGACTGAAAAACTAAGCAAGTACTAAGACCTGCAAGTCATATCCTGCAGGATATGAAAAGTAAGGACAAGGATTGTGTCATTTATTTGGAGCAGTAGGAACAATTAAGAAGGGATTAGATCAGAACCTTCAGGTGCTCCCAGGTCACCTCTCGAACATAGAGCTACAGAAGATCACACTAATGAGTGTTGCACACATCATTCATAAAGTGCTTGGGTAGATGCTGTGATCTGTTGTGGAGATCTGGACTTACCAGAAGACTGCCACCTAGTAACTAAAAGACGAAAATAAATTTAAAATAATACTAATAATACATTTTAGCATAAAACTGATGTAGGACTTTAGCAGGCAAGAATATCACTGTACTGAGATAGGACTGTAGATATGAGGCTGGGCAATTAGTTACACAAGTAGACACATGTATACTCACTGTATTATTGTAAGATACACAACAAATGACAAATATTCTGGTGAGTGCTGTAATATGCACATCTTGTACATGCTTTATGATCACAGCCAAATTTTAGTTGAGTATATGTTTTAAGACCATACTGTGGTATTAGTTCTAGAATGCCAGTTTTAGGTATCAGGTATGTACCATAGGGTGTAGCACTCTCAACAGATGAATGATGATAATGAGCCCCTGAGAATGAACCTTTTGAGTTCAAAACAACCTACTATGACCTATGAAGTATAAATAATAAGTAATTACAGTGGAGACATGTATTGGATGGCTTTGATATGGTAATTAGATAACATAACAGTATGTATCCGAACATAAAAATTAATTGTATAGATTCAGGAATTTTGTAAAGTTACTTTACCCCACTCCTTTTTTCAGAGAAAACATGCCAAGTCACTTCAAAGTAAAAGAATACTGTCCTTTGGTGTTTCGCAACTTGCGTGAGAGATTCAGCATTGATGACCAGGACTTTAAAGAGTCAATGACAAGGTAAGATTTCTGAACTTCAGGTCAGTTTTTGTGCAGCTGGTAATTCGTGTGTGGCAGCTCTCTGTGTTTAGAGCCTGTCCATTCTGACTGTCATTTCCTATTTGTTAGCATATGGATAGGGTGTGTTTATGTGAGGTGCTTACAAGGCACCTGCATTATCATAAAGCTGGAGACCAACTTGAACTATTTATCTGATTTGTTGTTTTACTTGTCTGACTTTGAAGACCTGGTCAGGGCCCTTAGCTCATCGTTCATGGTGGGGTCCAGCAGCTTTGAGATTGTACAGGCTGAAGTGGAAGATCTTACCATGATAACCCCAGCTCAGTACTGAGAAACATGTATAAACATCCAGGGCTCAGGGTAGTGATATATAAGTGAGAGAAAGTAGGTATTTTGGTTGGAAGAGAGGGCGAGTGATAGTCCAAATGATTTGACTGTAACTGTAATTTATATAGTAAAGAGCAACATGTTCTTTGTATATGAGTCAACCCCACACATTTAAGTGAGCATTTAAGTTGAAAGGTGAAGGTTAATACAGAGTTCCTGTAATTAATTTTGTACTGTAATAGAAATTAAATGTAACTATAAAGACTGATTTTTCAGAATTTTGCTGCTCTACTTGATCATTATGAACGTCATATGTTTGGGCTCCAGTCTGTAAACAGCAGAGATGTTGGACTTCTACTACAGTGAACAATACTGTTGTAAATTATGCCTAAGAGACAGATAGTTTGCTCTGAACCTTGCTTTTTACTGAGCAGTGTGATTATCACTTCTGCTTTGTATTTAATATGTCCTGAATATGGTCATTTGTTAACTTGAATGCCGTTAGTTCTCTTTTGTAGTTTTTCTTAATCCTTCCAATCAAGTGCTTGGATACTACCTTAATATCAGCCATCACCCTTTCTGCATGTTCTGCCTACTTCATCATTTGCAGTTGTCCTTTGAATGCTGTGTGCCCCATCCAGTTGAGAAAGTTTTCTTAAATGTACTAAAATGAAGGACTGTATTTTCATTCTTGTTATGTTAGTGTGTTCTATAAACATAAGTTTTTCAGAAAAGACATCAGTTTTGTGTATCTCACAGTGTACATATTGATATTTATTATATGTATGCTTTTAAAGCTGTGTTGCTAGTATCAAGAGACAGATTCATTTACTGCACCATTATTGTGACAGTATTTTCTGTAAGTGATTATTTTCACGCAAGAACTGTCTTTGTGTAATTTTACTAATTTTGTCAAACGTGATAGATTCTGCAAGTCAGAAAGCTGCGTATCTGGTGTCAAGAATCAGAGGGCTTGGCTTGGCAAAGGTACCAGCCGAAATCCTCTCTGTCGAGTGGCCAGACTTCCACATTACTTTGAGGAAAATGATTCCATGAAGACTCAGATTCATAGTCGCAGTTTTAAGAAAGTATGCCTGAAACGGCTGAGGTCAGTCGGATTGTCTTGAGGAGTTACTGGCAAATTTTTGAGTGTTGTGTTGGAGTGAGCACAAACTATTGCTAGGAATATGTGTTAACCATTCTTTTCACACCCTCCCAGGCCACATAATGTCCAGAACCTTCTAATGTTCAACATCTAGCTTAGAAAATGGATTAGAACTTAAGTTGCCAGGGAGTGTAAGAATGTGAAGAGTAGCAGTGAAAGGATAATTTACTTTTAGTTAGTGTGGAAACTCAGTTATCATAAGAATTGGTGGTTCCTTATATTAGACATTATATTTGACATTTGAGTGAAGGTTATTTTGCAAAAAGAATGTAGTTTTATGGAAAACTAGGACCAGTTGAATATTTCACCCAAGTTTATTTTAAGGCTATTCACAAATGCTGCAGCTTTGGCTTAGTGTATGATGGTTTTCATCTTTCTACCCCCTCTCTCCCCTTCCAAAAAAAAAATAAATAAAAAAAACAGTTTGACAGAAATTTGGTACAAATATTGTACCACTGAATACCATCCCTTTCAAGTCCTGTAATAAATAATACCTGCATGGTGAACATGCAGGCTTATAAAGTGGGAGTGTACTAGTGTGTTACAGTGGGTCCCCATTATCTGAGACTCCATTATCTGTTTCCTCGCATATACAGGGCCAAATGTTTGAAAAAAAAATACTTAAAAAATTCTTGCACTTTTGAGTATCACATCTTTTGAACATGAATTTTTCAACAGAAAGTGGTTTCAGTCCATTTCCTTGCAAATATGGTGCCAAATTATTGAGGACACTATGCTGAAATTCTGTGCACTTCTGGGGATCACGTCCATGGAGCACGATTTTTCCTACAGCCCCGCACGTGCATCCACCATATTCTTCCAATTTTCTGCTCATGATAGAAACTGTGTGTAATTTTCTGTTTAGTAGTGATAACTAATGATGTATCAGAAATATGATGTTGCCAGTTGGTTCTGTATGAAGCAATGTGTTTCTTGCTGACAGTTACAAAAATTTAAAAATGGTGAGATCATATTTATTTGTTGACTGTTATAGTTAAGAAACAATTGTGAAATTGTATTTCACACATTTAACAGAGCTGGAACCTGTATTATTAGAAGTTGTGCACATAAGTGGACCATTGAATGGTGTAATTGTTAATTTATAGTTGTTGCTAGGGTGCTATAAAAATTAAAGCATTTGAATTAAAATATGCATCTTCTTCCCATATTTTATTTTTGTATCAATGTGTGACATGGTTAGATGAATCAGTGGTAGGGAAGTAACCTTCCACTTTTTTTAACTTCATCCTTCTTGCACCAAATACAACAGTTTTTGTGTGTTAACAAAATTACTGTTTTTCATGAGCTGTATTATAATATAGACATAATTTGTGTGAGTGTAAGTTATTTTTTTTTTAATTTGGAATGATTTTTATGCAGGAAATAGCCAAGTCTGTAAAGTGACTGAGTGTGATTTGGACAGTTGGTTCTTAGATTCCCAGAATTTTCTCTTCAACACCACAACCAGACTGGCTCGAGGATGCACCTTTTCTATCATCCAGTTTGTACCCATGTCTCTTTCCTCAGAAGTAACACAGTGGGGGTATAATGCTGACCATTTCCTCTAGTGCTGTCATAGATTGCATGGAGTTTAACCTGAATGTTCCCTGTATGTGTTTGTGATGTGCATAAACACAGGAACAGTGTCACTTTTACCATCACAAAATTTTTATGTTTTAAGAGAATTTTATTCTAAATTTTTTTTTTTATGCTGTCAGACATTTAAGGATTATGACTGAACCTGACTTTACTTCATGTGAATTGTGATATGAAGGCAATCCTAAATCATTGGATGGAATCCGGTGGTAAAATCAGTGGCTTTTCATAGCTCTAATGTTCACTGCTTTGCATTTTCGTGGTGGTGTATAAAGATAAGTGATATGTGTCTGTACTATGGAACAGAATAATGAATTCTATCAGTATTCTTTCAATTGTTACATTTTTCTTCAGCCACATTTTCTGAACACTGTTTATTGCAAAACCTCAAAGCCTAGGCGTAAGTCACTTTGAGTGGATCTTTTTTTCTCATCAGTTACATTATGTTACAGTTTCTTTCATAAGTTATAGACAGATGTATCAGATGTAAAAGTGTTAAGAGGAACTGCTAGCCAGACTAGAAGCTACTGCATATGAAGCTTTAAAATATGTAATATATGACATCTAATTAATTAAGCACAATAAGACTTCATGACTTCTTTGGTGTTCTTTGTTTGATGCCAGGTCTCAACCTCTGTTAGTGGACTCATCAGGAAAGAGTGGCGCAAAGTTTTACCAGTCATACGATCGGCTCTTCATACTCAAGTCCCTAACCAGTGAAGAAGTTGAAAGGATGCACTCCTTCTTAAAACACTACCATCCAGTAAGTTGTACTTTGATATTGGTAGGATTTCTCTATTAGAAATATGAAATTTGTTTGCTGGGTTACTGCTGACATGACAGGTTTAGTTGTGGTGTATAACTTAATTCGTACATCATCTTTGTAGTTGTAATGTTGCCTTGTGTGCTTGTCCAAGGTCTCAGAATTGTCACCATGCATAAAGTGATTATTGTTGTTGTTTCTCTGTTAATATTGTAATGAATCCAAACAGGCTAATTTGTTACATTTATAAATGTAGTTTAGACATTTCTTATATAATATAATGAGAAAACTTAAGACAGGAAGTGCCATGTAAAATAATAAACCTGACCTTGAAAGGGATGATAATAAAATACTAAAGCATATATGTAGAGGTTATTTAGTATGTTTACATTTATGTAATGAAGACCCTAAGGATATCTGGACTCCTTGATAAGTTGGTCCCTGTCACCACAGCAGAGCACGTCCTCTGGTTGCGAATGGAGGAATGGCCTCCAATATGGATGGTAGCTGTAAATGTATTGAATGTCACAGACAGCCGACAAGGGTTGATCCTCCAGCTTGGGGGTTGGGAGAGGTGCTAACAACTCCTCACAATAAAAACTGGGTACATGTGTCTTAGGCCTGGACTGATTCTGTGGCCCAACCTAAGCAATCAAAAAGGGACGTGAGATTTGGTACATGGAATGACAGGAGCCTGTATAGGTTGGGGTCACTTACAACAGTAGCCAGGGAATTCATTCATTCCATTGGTGTGTGCAGAATGTGACAATTCCTTGCCATTCTCAGGAGCTTCTTCCATCCCTCTCTGTTATGTACTTTTTCCTGCCACCCTTCTCCACCTACTATTCTTTCATCCTCTCTCACCTCATCTTGCCATCTATTTCTTGGTCTACCTCTCAGTCTTATTGTTCCCAAATTCATATACATAGGCTGATTGAAAAGTTTCAAGACTGCCTCTATTTCTCTTTCCCGGTGTTAGACGTGGCAACACTGCACTAGGGATTGTGAAAGTCATACATTGATGTGTCTGAACCTATAGTTGGACAGCTGTGGCCTTGAGGATTTGGTCACAGCGAGTGGAAACACCTAGTACGCTTTGTCATGGCGGATGAGGAAGATGTCTGTGTGAAAATACGGCAGAGGTGTGTGATTGATTGTGACGTGCGATGAATCGTGGATTCATCATTATGCCCCGTTGTCAAAACAACAGTCAAGTGTGTGGAAACACTCAAATTTGCCACCACCCAAAAAATTCCGTTCATCTCTCTCGGCGGGTAAAGTCATGCTTCTGCTGTTCTTTGATGGGTACGGGATAATCTTACAGCACTGGGTTCCCTGTGGGCAGACAGTGAACGGCGCCTATTATGCAAACATCCTGCAAACCCATTTGCGAGGAGCCATGAGGAAGAAAAGACAGGATTTGATCAAGAAACAGTGGTTTTTGCTCCAGGATAATGCCCGGCCACATATTGCTGCTGTGGCATTGGCAGCACTGACTGAAATTGGTGGGACAGAACTACAACATCCTCCATACAACCCGGACTTAGCACCATGTGATTTCTGGGCATTCCCAACACTGAAAGCACAACTGCGCGGAAAGAGGTTCTCTTCAGATGATGAAGTGAAAAACGCCACGGCCGCAGCGCTAAAAGGGATGTCAC
>Ga0123352_10006676_pt1 | contig 17714 bp, 7 predicted proteins | sample TergutLab28metaG_FD_89700 | JGI IMG/M metagenome (GOLD analysis project Ga0123352, IMG submission 89700) | Labiotermes labralis P1 segment gut microbial communities from Petit-Saut dam, French Guiana - Lab288 P1 | ecosystem: Host-associated > Arthropoda: Insects > Digestive system > Gut ... | reverse complement strand
GTAACGGGGGAATGGAGGAGACTGCATAACGAGGAGCTAAATGATTTGTACTCTTCACCCAATATTGTGCGGGTGATAAAATCGAGAAGAATGAGATGGGCTGGGCATGTGGCGCGTATGGGTAGGGAGAGGGGGCGTATAGGGTCTTGGTGAGGAAACCGAAGGGAAAGAGACCACTGGAGAGACCTAGGCGTAGTTGGGTGGATAATATTAGGATGGATCTCCAGGAGGTGGGATGTGGGTGTGTGGATTGGATTGGGCTGGCCCAGGATAGAGACAGGTGGCGGACGCTTGTGAGTGCGGTAGTGAAGCTTCGGGTTCCTTGAAATGCGGGGAATTTCTTGACTAGCTGCAAACCAGTTAGCTGTTCAAGAAGGACTCTACACCATGGAGTAAGTAATTAAGTAAGCATCAAATTATCGAACTGTCACTATTGCGTGGATCATAGCTGCAGTAGCGTGGATTTTCTATAGTATGAGACCATTTGTTTGTGGTTTGTTGCCTATAAATTGTAGCGTCAGGATCGTCTCACTTGTCCTGTCAGGGTTAGTTGCCTTATACCCTTCCACGCCTTCGACGGCTTCGCCTTTTCACGGGTCGAATGTCAGAGTGCATATTTATGACCCAACGTTGCGTCCCAATGGTCATCAAATACGATTCTTATTTCAAATATGGACCCGGAGACCAACAATTCTGACTGAAGCCGCTGTGTTTTTTCGGCTCTGCTTGAAAATGTAGCATAGTAATAGTAACTGGCCAGAGGTGCTTCCTTTCCCATCGCTGTATTACTTACTAATAACCATAACACAATACGCCATAAACTCTAAGCTAAATAGAGTGTTTTAAATATACCGCAGACAACTAGAATGGAGTGTATATACTTGTCTAACACAACTATATGATGGTAGAGATAAGTATATAATTTATTACATAAAGAACAGCTATATGTTTCGGCCCTTTTCATTGGCCATCTTCAGGTTGATAAATGAAAAAAACTTAGTAAGCAGCTATAGTCGACTTGTGTGGGTTGTGTACAGTGGGGAGGTAAGAGGTGAAGTGGGTATGAGGTCCCGCATGTGTTGTGTAGGATGGGTGGTGTGGGTACATGGGTTCTGCTATTTTTGCTATTCTAGATTAATATTATTGTAGTATATTATTAACCTAGAATAGCAAAAATAGCAGAACCCATGTACCCACACCACCCATCCTACACAACACATGCTGGACCTCGTACTCACTTCACCTCTTACCTCCCCACTGTACACAACCCACACAAGTCGACTATAGCTGTTTACTAAGTTTTTTCATTTATCAACCTGAAGATGGCCAATGAAAAGGGCCGAAACATATAGCTGTTCTTTATGTAATAAATTATATACTTATCTCTACCATCATATAGTTGTGTTAGACAAGTACATACACTCCAATCTAGTTTATTATAAACAAAACGTGGATGACGAACCTTTAGATTCTGAACACCGCAGACAAATTAATATGGACTGTTCCCTTCTATGGTTGCTGTATTCTGGACCCAAATTTACAGGTGATGAAATAAAGAAGAAAATGAACTCGATCGGTTTGTAAATTTGGAAGGGGGTTGGGAACATCAGTTTTTCCCCTTTTATAAAAACGGCATTAAAAAAAACCCCCCAATCCACTAAAAAAAAAAAAAAAAAAAAGATATTTCACTCAGTTAATGTCGATTTTGTAAATCTAGCAAAGTGTCCGCCCCATAATTCCTTCACACTGCAAATCGTAAAGAAAATAATTTCTTTCGATGCCAAAATATAATCTATAATATATGAATCTAAGACACAACTAAAGGTAAATTTCGTCTGCTGTGACGCGACACTGTGTAGGCCGAGAGACATTTACAGATTATTTCTGAAAAGCTTGTTCTCTTCCGCTTCAGGGTAGAAGACTAAATGCATTCAGCTGACTTCTTTTGACATCCGGGTTCCGTAACATCACAAAGGTATTTGACCAGATGAAAGGCTTACATCGTTTCAAGAAGCACTGTGGTCATTACAGGGTAAAGACAGAATCAGATCTGACTTAATAAAAAGTTAGCGCTCTTTCCTCTTCTTGAGAATAAATTAAGCCTGTAGTAATGGCGGCGATTTTCATTTTTCAGATAATGTTCAATATTCCGCAATGCACTATTTTAAAATAGTAAATTAAATTCAGATATGTTATGGATTAGGAATTATTTTTTGAATGCATACTGGGAACATGAAAATAATAAAACAGCAGCTCATTTCTTAGGGCATCGCCATATATAATATATTTTTTCCACAATTTTGCTACACCTCTTTTCTTCTTAGCCAATCAACTATGGAGGTTAATAACCCCGAACAGCATTTAACGTAATTCAGTAAAATCAGAAATTCTGTGCCTGCGCGTTTTGTGATGGATTATGGGATCAAATTTTTTTAATTTCACAGAGATGGTAGACATTCTTCTTAATTTTCACAGTTCTTTCCAAGAGGACATTATTATAAAGGATAATTCATTAAAGAACTTAAGCTAGAGCGTGATTCAAAGATCTGAGTAAACTTGGCAACTGCAAGAAAACTTTCAGATACAAAACATACAGTAAAATTAAGGTATTTGCTAATTTTATCTTTTAGTGGTTTCAAATAAGTTTAAACCATTACTTTATTTGATGGGCTACTGAACATTAAACTTTTGAAGCCGGAATTACTTTTTTAATTTTAGCACACACTGTATATAAAATGTGAATAATACAGGAGCCAAATACGTTAGAATTATGAAACAAACTGCATTTTGAAGAGAACAAAATGGAGAGTATATACCATGTTTAAAATATTCAGTACCTGTATTTGTTGAATAAATATATAAAATACAACTTTAGAGGTTAGCGGTGCGGTACGACCACTATAGTTGACATTAGGTGTCAAAAGGTTAAATGGCAAAGGGCTAAACCATTTATTTCGGGCTGGTTCGCAGAACGCACATGGACAAATAGCAATAATTGGTGTGCCTAACCGCCTAATTAATTGTGTAATATTTACAGTGCATGCAAAATATCTAAATGTGGCCATGGACCGCATAATACAAGCTCGTTGGCCGTTGTTTGGAGACCCACGTTGTACATGAAATCGTTTGTCATGGCTATAGTTCCTCCTACATGTGTTTTGTTACATATCAATATGCCATTCAATGGTCACTGAGAATGGGCGGGCAGGAATCTACTGTTGTTATACTCTCCCGATGCTCAGTTTGGGCTAGCCGTTGTCGGTCGGGAACGACTTCTACACCTTGTCAAGCGAGTAGTGTCCTCTCTGTTGGGGCCGCTTTGCTAGAGCATAGGCAGACTTGCACTACACACTTTCAGCAACCAAGAGTGCTTGTCGTACTTTATGCATCTTCATGGCAGCATGCCTATCTCTGAAGTTAGTGGTGCAACGTACATATTTGCATAATATATTGCATAAAGGAAGGTACGTTAAATGATTCTACTCAATAATTGTGACTGTAGTAACAACAGAAATTCTACTCATATTGTTTCCTTCCCTAATCAAGGAAATTTTGCTTTGTGTCTTATCAGGCGTAAAATTATTTTCCTTCTTCTGAGCGAAGTGCAATTTAACTTTTACGATACAAGCTCTGTAGGTATTTTACATTCTGTCGAATATGTATTTTTCTGAACTATTATAAAATTAAATAAATGCATCAAATTTACATACGTAACAATTCAGTTTGACTGTTTCCTGCTGTCCGCATCTTTTACATAAATTTTATGACTTTACTATGTTTATTCCGATGTCTCAATTCTTACATCAATTGTCCGCCTTTACAAAATCAATGAGTTTAATTTGATATAATTAATTAGATGGTTGTTGTGGGAAAAGTACAGGAATATTCACAGTTAAAGCAAATGACACTTGGAATAAACACTCTACTTTTAAAGGATGAACTTGAAGACCGCTGTGCCTTTGCAGCTACACAAACGTACTGGAGATAAGAAGCCAGAACTCTTAGAAAACCTCGTCTGAAACGTTATCTTGGAGGGCCGAGATATAGATACAAGAATGACGTAAAGAGAGCTGTTCAGGCTATGGAGCGTGAAGATGGGAAGTGCTTGTACTTGGACCAAAGACTGGATCATGTACAATGACTGTCTTTGCTGAACCTATTACCAATATTAAACCTTCAGAATGTGCTATGAAATTTCTGGTTTTTAGTCACATTTATAAATAAAATAAATTGTTTTATTTCTACATTTTTCCCCTGTTTCCGCAAAATGCATCTTTTGTTTTCCGTTTGACCTGATATGCTGAGTGTTCCACTTGTTTGTAAAAAATTATTTTGAGTTACATTGTTAGGGCATATTAACGTTAGTAAGATATAGGGAATGTCATACATCACTTAGGAAATGAAGTATAAATAAAGAACGTTACTAAAATTGTGTTAAAATAGAATCTGGATTTATTGTGGACATAATTTATGTGGCCCGTGATAGGGTCCACTCTCTAGTTTTTTTGTAAATCGGGTAATAATACTTAATCATGTAAAGTAGGCAATTTTTTTTAAAACTTTGGTTGAAATCAATTGTTCCAGGAAGACCGCCGGATTAATTCAATTATAAGAGCCGTACTTTTATATCATTATTTCAAGATCAGGTGTGCAAATTTTTATTATGTCTGCGCCACACATAAACAAAATTAAGGTAAATTATATTCCTATTCTGAAAGACAGAGAACATTCATATCCTTCTAGCTGAAATGTTGGAGTGAATGGAAGTGACTTAAAACTGTAAGAATATGGCTACAATATCACATTAGGAATACCTCTTCAACTTGTATTTAGGCACGCAAGAATCATAACGTTATGTAGTCAAGGTCGTAGGAACCACAGGCGGAAGAAACAATATCTGTGCATCAGAATTGTTGCTCTTAGTAGTTTTAAAAGACATAAATAAACAAATATTGTATTTTGAGTCTTTTAATTTAAAACGTTACAGACTAATTCATGTAAAGTCTTCTCGGTCTCTGTGGATTCCAAAAACGAAGTCTATATCCATTATAATTATTAACCAACAAATGTACTATATAAAATTTCACATTAAAACATTTAAAATCGCTCCGACATATTTCGATCCTAAGATCATCCTCAGGAAGCTACTTTGTTTCTTGCTAAAGTCATTTTAAAAACATTCACAAAATAATTCCATTATATTAACAGGGTGTTGTGGCAGCATATCGTGTTGTGTAAGAGTACGTTGTTAGGAATACGTCTGGCTATGGTGTGCGTCGTGTGTAACGTAGTGAAAGACTTTCACTACGTAATATGATATGCTGCCACAACATCCTATTAATGTAATGGAATTATTTTGTGAATGTTTTTAAAATGACTTTAACAAGAAACAAAGTAGCTTCCTGAGGATGATCTTAGGATCGAAACAAGTCGGAGCGATTTTAAGTGTTTTAATGTGCAATTTTATATAGTACATTTGTAGATTAATTATTAAAATGATTTTACGAAATGCACGGTGTAACAATGAGTATCTTTATCCACTATTTCGGAGCCTGTGTTTTCCTCCAATGCCGATGGCGACGCAGTTACACTGCCTGAAACTTTCGTTATTACATTTTAACCTTTTGGCGCCGGAATTATTTTTTTAATTTTAGCACATCCTGTATATAAAATGTGAATAATACAGGGACCAAATACATTAGAATTATGAAACAAACTGCATTTTGAAGAGAAAAAACGAAGAGTATACACCATGTTTAAAATATTCGGTACCTATATATGTTGAATAAATATATAAAATGAAACTTTGGAGTTTAGCGGTGCGGTACGTCAACTGTAGTTGACGTTAGGTGTCTAAAGGTTCAGAAGTCTGAGAGCTTGTTGTTTCTTCATTAAATACTTAGCCACTCCTTAATTGGTTCATGTAATATTTAATAAAACTGTTCAAACGAAACCGTTTTTAAACGTCGAAGAGCGTGAATTTGTTGTGCATCTTGAAGCTATTAGGGTAACGAAATTCAATAAAATCTTCACTAACTGACAGTCGCAGTACCTTGAATTGGCTCTCAGTCAGTGAAGATTTTATTCAATGAATGTAGCCATTATTGGTGAACATGTAAGAATTTCGGAATTTGTGGTTACGTACCCAAAGTACTGTTGCACTTCTCAAAAGAAGACTCCCATGTAAACCGCATGCCTGTCGCCATAATCAATAATAGAAGAGTGTCGGTTTGCGTCACATCAGAATATTATAGTGTGTTACCAATGTTACATCCGCTTGCCATAAAAAGTGACTTAAGGTTAGAATAGTATAGCCTATAACAGCACAAAAACAGCAATATTGTTCCCAAAGCTGTGTAGTACCTCTATCTGAACTCCTGGTTTATGATTTCGCCTATTCTGGTAAATAAATAGCGAAAAATGGGAGTAAAACGCAGTCTTCATCTCCAGGGTAGAAATAAAAACCTGAGATCTTACAGCTGTAGCGTGGTCTATAGGTAGGTTCATTGTTAACACAGATGATGTAATATTACAAGTCTGTATTGAGTATTTTGTATTTTTGTGGTGTATAGTGTTGATATACAATTTAAGAAGAGGTTGATACCGACGGCTGTGTCCCAGTAATATAAAGTGTCCACAAAGTCCTCCGAGTTTTCTAGTAAACACGGTTCTTAATAAAATGAACTAGACCCATACACTTGCTGTTACTTGCAGTAAGACTCTCAACGTTTATTCATCCATCAAAATATGAAATGGTGTGCACTGATACGTTGTGCCTTCAGTTGTAAGTAAAATGGCGAATGCTCAGGAAAGTGACCACTGTGTTGGCTGGCTTTTCGAAAAATATTCAAACATTCAGATACGATAAAATTACGGCACACATTTCAAGGAATCTCCTTCAATTGATAAGAGACCGACAATGAAGAGACTGGAAACCGGTAGCGTCCATGAACTTCCTCGCAGAGGTTGGCCAAGTGTGAGGGATGACGATGTGCAGTGACGTCAACATTCTTTTACACGAAGCTCTACAAAATCCACACGACGAGCTTCGCGAGAACTGGGAGATCCACGTGCTACTGTACACAAAGTACTGCATATGATTTGGAGATTAGGTGCTTACAACGTTCAACCAGTGCAAGAGTTGAAACCTGGTTACAACTTACAGGGTCTGCCTTTAGTAGAAGAGATCGATCGCAATAACTATGATGCGGACTTCTTGAAAAAAATCATGTCTTCTGACGAGGCTATAATCCATGTCTCACTTGAATGTCACAGACACAATGGGAAGATTTTGGTACTGAAAATCCACACATTGTTAAAAAAAACACATAAAGGACTGTCCCAAATTTAACATCTGGTGTGATTTAATGCATAGCCAGATTACTACTGGTCTCTTCTTTTCCAAGAAACAACAATCACTATGAATACCTAGATGGAAATGGTGCATTTCTATGCTTTGCCTCAAACCACACTTTATTCTACAGCCAGATGGCAATTCCTTTCACTGGAGTTTAAGATTACGAGCATATCTGTGTGAGAAATTTCCGGGAAGATGAATCGGCAGAGAAAGTTCATTCACCTGGCCTCCTTGTTCGCCGGACGTAACAACACTGAACTTTATTGATGTATGTACTCTGCATTGTATACAATTTATTATTTAGACCAACAAATGAACAATATACTCGTATTAACAGTAATACCTATTTCGTAAAGTATTCCGTCATGTTTCAATGTATTTACACCATCTTTAGGGAGTCTTTTTTATATGTGCTCAATTTACAAAATCAATAAAATAAAATGTTTACATAGGTTATTGTTACAGATTATCAATAGATTACACTCGTTAAAAACGTTGTAAAATGTATCAAGGTGTTATAAATGTAGTAAATCGAATGTTGTTAATTTGGTGGCTGTATATACAATCGATAAAATCTTGAAGTGTATATCTTGTTGGTGCAATCCCTATGCGTCGAGCTTCCAAGTGTGCAGGTATGATGGGGACTAAACTGGGAAGGTACTGACTTACGTAGAAGTTCCACGCATAGGGATTGCACCCAAAAGATAAACACTTCCAGATTTTATCGATTGTATATATAGCCACCAACTTACAGAATTTAAGTACTGCATTCGTATCAACGCGATACTTTGTACAACGTTCTTAACGAGTATAATCTATTGATAATCTGTAACAATCACCTATGTAAACATTTTAATTTTATTAATTTTATTGATTTTGTAACTTTAACATATATAAGTAAAAGACTGCCTCAAGGTGATGCAAATACATCGAAACATGTCGGAGTGCTGTACAAAATAGACATTGCTGTTAATATATTGTGCATTTGTTGGTATGAATAATAAACACTGGACTTTTTCACCTGGGACTTTGTAATGCGCATTATTTACCAGTTTATCAGTTACCGGAAGTAATGACATTAAGAAGAGCATCACGGATGCGACCATGACTCTTCGCATTCCTCAGAACACGACAAGAGCCTGAATATCGACCGGACGTTGTCCGTGTTACCAAGAGTGCCCAAATAGTGGTTTAGTACGGTGAGTTAAAAGTTTTGAGAATCTGACCATAAGCCGCAATAAGGTGAATGTGTCTAGCTACACTTGTTTAAGAACAGTGTTGTCTTGAGTACCTGGAGGAACTTATGGAATCAACGGCATGTTATTAGGATCGCAGCGACATCACACTTGAATTTCGCTCAGCACAAGGATTTTATTCAGCTGTTTCCTTTTTCTGGGCTGTGACGCCTTGCAGTCTGGTAAACATTCACTTTGAATGTCCTCCAAAAAGTCGGGAAATTTCTATTCTGCTGCAAGCCGTTACTTCACAAAGAAAAATAATATTATTATTAGACAAAATAATATTATTATTAGACAAAACGGTCAGAAACAAATTTCACCTCTCTATTTCTTTTTTACATACGAAAACAGACAGAAGATATTCTGAAGTCAACCAGCTAAAAAGAAACGCAAGCTTTTGGTCTTGTTAATATTTAATTTGAATCGCACTTTTGTCTAACTCGAACATATGCATCCTTTCTATTTTTGAAATTATCGCCATTACTGGTGGTGGAGTTTTACAGCAATTGCAGTATAACCTTCTACCTTTATTCCCTGTTTCGTCAAAAAAATTCATTCTCTTCAAATCTTAATGCATTTCCCGTTCTTCGTCTAAAATATTTATTTTTTATTGTTGCTTGTGTAATGTAAGCAACATTTGGTAATTACTTGGTCTCTTTGTAAAAACTGGAATATGCTTGTATTGTAACATTAGTTGACGTAACTTGGAAACTTTGGCCAGCTTACCTCACAACTGTTTGTTGAGAGGTGTATTCGTGCCCCAGTTAAATGATGTAAATATTAAGTAAAATATTTGAGTCAGCACAACGCCATTATAAAATCCCGAGGAAATTAGGCTAATGCAAAACTTGCAAGATTGGTAACACCGGAGAGAAGATCTACTGAAGTAATTTTGGTTTAGGACACGACGTTACTCTGTTGCCTGCAGTACAATTATACTTTATAATATATCATCGGTTATCATGTTGGGCTACTGGCTGATAACAGAAGGTAAGCTGGACTGACCGATTATTAAATTGCTTATTTTAGCGATTTACTTTCGGAAACAAAATACTTTTCTAAACTGTACGATTACTGATTGGGATTGAATAGTGGCGTGACTATTAATTGAGCTATAATTTTGTAACGAATTATTTAGCGTAACCAAGGAACTTAAGCATCCTATTCCGGACTTGTATAACTTATATGTATATTAATGTGTATGTATATATATAGTAGACAATAGAATTCACTGTTAAGTTTGTTACGCGGTTCGTCACTCACTGAACCCAAAGCTGTCCTTTAGCCCCCGAAATACCTAGGTAACCACAAAGCCTCTGACTTGGCTATAGCTACCGCCTATTCCCTGTTCCCGTGGGAATTCCAGGATAGGCCGCTTAACGGCCACAATAGGGTCGCCCAAACTTACCGCTCGGCTTGGGCACTACATAAATTGGTGACACAACCCCCGTAGTCACTAAGCTTGCTCAAGTCTTCCAAATTAGTTCAATAATTCACTGATGTTTTCCTAAGCCAGGAATACTATTTTGCATGTGTAACGGCACTCTTCTTTAACTGCTACAATGTGTAAAGTAAAATGAATTTTACTTTGTTATAGCATTAAATTATATTTGTCCGTCGGTCATCAGACGTATATGGGGAGAGGGGTCGTCCGGATTACACGGGGATCTGGACCAGTGAGGGGAAACTCCGTGGTACAGTGTAGAAAACATCATCATTCATCTTAGTAATTAACCAACTCAATGCACAAATTCTTGTTTTATAATACGTTTATTATACGCCTGTATATGTTTCGAGCACTGTGTGCTCGAAACATATACAGGCGTATAATACAATTATTATAAAACAAGAATTTGAGCCTTCATCGTTGCACCGTGCATTTCGTAGAATTATTTAATTAGCACACCAACTAATGCACATACATGTGCATTAGTTGTTGTGCTAATTAAAAGAATTTGTGCATTAAGTTGGTTAATTACTAAGATTATACTGAGATGCACGGTCAGCAAAACATAAAAAAAATCATCATTCATTATTACATTGAAACTCCGTAAAGCGAAAATACTGTACCTAATAGTATATAAAAATATTATTAGTGCTATATACTATTATATTCAATAGGCCAGATATTCTGCAGGTGATGCCGTCAGATTGAGAAAGGGAACTGGCATCTCTTTATGATGCAGCTCTCGCTTCCATCTGCAGAGTGACGGTTACTAGGCAACCATGTCGGATAGCTCTCCCCTTCGTGTCCACTCTCTGCCAGCGTTCCTTGTTTTACATTGCTGAAATATCTGGCCATGTTCCAGTATTTTGGGTGATTGTCTAAGAAGCTTTCTTGATATTGAAGTATAAAAATAAATTTATATTTTAACCTAAACGTGTATTAGAGTGTGTGCATCTCATATGGTCATTTTAAAATACCGCGTGTTTTTGTACGCACTCTCAGTTAGATCAATAAATTCCCTCTATACACCCTGAGTTTCATTCGCCAACTAATTGGTCTGTTTAATGTGTGTCTGATATATATCGACTTTTATGTCACTATCTTGGTCTGTGTGAAACACTTACAGGCGGTGTCAAAAGCTTCAAATTTTACATGTGCTTAAATTATTCAATATGCCCTCAGCTAAAAAGTACACATAAACTTACAATACACAAGCTAAAGCTAGATTTTACGGAACATTGTTAGCATTATGAAAATGCAAACAGTTTAAACAACAACCGGTTTTTACCAATCAATCCTCTACTACCTTATATGAATATAAAGTGAAATGTTGTACAGTAAGTACATACAATTACAGTACATTTTCTAACCGCCTGTTTGAAGTTTTTTTGGGCTGCGTTGCAAACCAACTTGGGCATATACCGCCTATTTGTTGAGGTTTCTAGATCACACACAAGTAAATATAAATTGAAACACGCGTGAGCGCGGTAGGACCCTCTTATCTAGTGATAAGCTCATTGCAGAAGTCATTACCTACACAACGCACAACAAACGAAACCGACGAACAACCAAGACCATAGCGGGATTCGAAGATGCGATCCCAAAACTCAAGTGGCTGTAGACTTACACCTTAGATTGCACGGCCACTGGGATCTGCATGTACGTTTTATACCATGCTCGTAATATAGACCTTAATATCACCATAGCTTCTTCCGAAGTGAATTCTCCACAGAGGGCGATCAAGTGTTTCCTCTTTCAGTAGCCAGTGAACTCTCGTTTCCTTAAGTTCATTCGGTAGTTGCCTACAACCTCTTCTTCGCCTTGCTGTCACTTCTTCCTTCTATCTCTCCTTCAATAACCTTATAGAAGCAAGTTCCTACGCAAGATATGCCAACCCAGCTGGCTTTTCTTCTATTCATTGTATGTAGGATATTTCCTCTCCCTCTAAATTCTATGCCGTATTTCTTCGTTTCTTAGCATGATTAGTCCAAGAGATCTTCTTCATCCTTCTTCAGAACAACATTTCGAACCTTCTAGGTTTTTCTGGTCTACTTTCTGGAGTTTTTACTATGTCAGGGGAATACATTGTCTGTGACGAGCGCATACATGTCTGAAGTGATGCAAGTTTATATAGGCCTATCGCCTTTCACTATTTATAAAAATCTTTAAAATGGCCTGAAAGCCTATTCATAACAGCGACAAAATAAATAGGACGATTTTGTTGTGAGTGTACATTTTGGGGTATAGGTTTGTTTTTTTTCGTCCAAACAAGACTGATATTTTACTGTCGTGTAAAAACAATTAGATACTTAAATTCTCTCTCTTACCTTCCCTCCTCATTATCGGTGTGAGGAGTTGTGGCATGCTTAACCCTTTTCCTGCTAACGTGGAGAATATGGTGATCTCCTAATTGGGCCAGCAAATGGCAGATGGGATTTAATTCGGCGTTTAAAAGGTTAATCTAGACACGTTTTAGAAGTCCAATATTATTGTTAGCTTTTGAACTTTTCTTAACCCTGTTCTTATTCAATAACATTTTAATGGCCTTACCATACCTACCACCCCAGCTTGCGTTTTGTAAACACAAATATTTTTAGAGTTATTTGTCCTTTTTACTGATTTGTGTTAACTGCATTTTTCTTTACGCAATTATCAAATCCTGTAAATCACACTGCTTTCGAGTATTCTCAAATTTTCATTTTAACTCTGTGTGGACCGATAGAAGCCCGCATTAAATTTACCACCCACCACGCTAATTTTAGTACTATATTTATATTTAATTTAATCAAATAGCTAAGAGTAATTTTTAAAAGTCACGGACAGATCAATTTGGCGACAATTTTGTTTACATTCTTCTATTTAGTGTATTTTACTGCAGAAATGCTGGATGATTACTGCCGTTCAAGGAAGTTATAACGTTCATTTACTTGTTGCCATTTTTAATTTTACGTGGATTCTTTAATTACCCTGTCGAAATGTAGAATATAGAGAGTTTGATGACAATATTATTCACGATTATTGCATTTTAAAGGAACTGGGAGGAAGGAATCGTGACTTAATTCAAGTTACTCTGACAGGATGTGGACTAATAAATATCACGAACGTTATAATACACAATAGCTGATATTTGAGCAGGAGAACTTCATAATACGAAACTAGACTGCTACTCACATTTTTGTGTTACTGTACCAACATTACTCAACATAACTTCCTTTTGCATGTTAATGTGTCATCACTTATCATCAATACCTTACATTTAACAATAATCACAAGCTCGCGTCTGGTTGTCGCCTCCCTATCGTCACCATGCTTTTCGCGTTGTGTGCATTGTCGTATATCGAGTGCAGAAAATAGTCTCGCGTGCAAAATCCAAATATTTCCCATGCGGTACAATATGTTCCCGCCATCCGTATGTTTTCCACCGGACGCTTCTGATAAAATCTATGTAGTCCGAGAACGGTATCACATTGTGGCTATTTATAGCATAGCGTACCATTTGGGCTAAGAGCCAGGGTACGATATTATGTTTTGGCCGAAGCCAGAAAGAAAAGTTCTGAAGAAACGGCCAGGAAACTGGAATCTATCGAGGATTACTCCGCAATATTTGTGCCGGCCTCTTCCCCGTCTATTGCCATATCACTGCAATCTCCCCCCATAAGGTCATTCGAGAGGTCAAATTTTCCATTTTGTTACATTGTTCGATGCCTCTAGATTTATCTTGTAGGATGGAGCTTTGGTCGAAACGATATTTTGTATTACACGGAACAACGTCTAGACTATCATCCCTGCAGGAGGCGTTGATCAATATTTTTCCACACCGTGAGACAATGGGGGGGATGGCGTTGTCATTATAGCACTCATTCGTGAAGGTTCCTTAGCAGCCTGCTACACACCTCGCAATATAATATATATCCCTTTCTTCTGTGCTCATTTTGTTGTGGCTGCAGAATATAGCTCCACTCGGAAAAGAAGATAAGGGCGTATTCGAAATCGTAGGGTATCACATACAGGTTATGAGAATTCGTGGCCTCCATGAAGTCCGTCCGTACGTCGAACCAGTCAGCTATTAAGAACCCCGAAATTCTGTATTGTACCAGCACCGCACATGGAAGAGATCACGTTTAGAGCTTTCATGTTGTTCGTGGTCTTTTGTTTCAGTTGAAGGGTTGAGAGAGAAATTCTGAAGAAGTCTCCCTGCCAGGTGTACCGCAGCAAAACCATTGTTACTGCACGTGTCACATGTTGGTAATGAGAAAAACACGTGTTGTGTACCACAGCTTGGATTTTAGAAAGGGATATATATAACGTACCCTCTGTCCAAGTTGGAGTGTTCTGATTTCCATGCCTCGGACCTTAAATTTGACTTTCGGCAATACTGCTGACCAAGGGAGGCACTGTCTTACGAATGAGGGGGCAAAGCTTATTCCAAAGGTCGTCGCCTCTTGCCTATGTGGTATGTCCATAATGGTCTTCTGCGTATCTCACTTTCGTTTTGATAAGGCAGTCGATATGTCCATGTCAACGAGTGTTCCAGTAGCCTGAATCTAGTGTGCTGGAATTTCACCTGCTCTGTCTATATCCGATGGGTCAGTTAAAAGAATCGTCACATCATCTGCATAAGAAATCACTGCAGTATTCTTTTGGCGAGGGTTGATTTGTATCCCTTCAAGATATCGATATATTTGTTAAGGGAGAGAATTTATGGTAAATATAAATAGACGTCTACTTAGGTAGCAATCCTGTCGCACAACACATTAAATTTGATAGTCCTTGAGCAATTACTACTAAGGTGTATTGCAGCGGGTCTGTTATCATACAGGGATTATTACGGACTATACCCATGTATCTGTGAAGTCCCGAAAGAACACTCACAAGAAATTCGGTAAAAGGCAGAGGAAAAGTCCAGTGAGAGGAGGTTTGCGTGTTAATTCGGCATCAACAATGACGACATCTAGGATCCCGCAACAACGTCAAGCATAATAGGCGTACGGCCTGTAATGGCGCATTGTTTTCCAGGATGTATGATATCAGGCAAGGAAGGCCGCAGCCTGTTGGTAATTATTCTTGCTAAGAATTTATAGTCAGATTTCAAAAGGGTGACGAGACGGCAGTAATTTTATGTATTCGAATGTGCAGATTTTCGAATACATAGCAGGAGCCAAATTTTTTCTTTTTCCGTTGTTCTGTTTTTCAGATGTAGTATCGCCTCATTATCAACGCAAACTAAGTTATTTTAGGTTTAATTCTACACTGTGACTTAAATTCAAGGCTCAGATTGTCCAGCCCCGGGGATTTACGTTTCGCGCCTTTATGAATTGCACGTCAAAGTTCTAATTCTGTGGAGATGCTCAAGTACGAATCGTATTGGTGGACCCCGGAACTGGTATGGACATGGTTACGAATAAAAGCCCCTTTCTAGGCCGGAAACAAAATGCCCATTGCTACCCAATTTACAGATTCAGTTATTGCTGGTCATCATGGCAGAAAAGCACCAGTGACTAAATATGAACATTGTTAAGTATGCGGTTGTGTGTGAAAAAATTGTCAGAATATAGTTTATATAGAGACTGGTTAAAAATGATTTCAAACAAAACGTTAAAAATGTGTCATGTAATGGAACAAATGGAACCATCGCCCCTTCTAATTTGAAATCACGAGAGAGGGAATTCAATTTATTTCCTTTTGAAGACATTACAATGCACAAACGGTAAACTATTTCACAGAAATCATTAAATTGTCTTTTGTTGTTATGTGTGCTATTGAGCAAAAGCTACTAACCCGGAGGAAAGTTGATGAATTGCGAGGGGTAGATGAGAGAAAGGGCATTACAATGTCAGTCAGCACAAAAGAATGTTATTGCCACTCACTTATGAGATAAAAGTCAATACAAGTTTCAAAGTTAGCCATTGCGTTAAAAACACTCTGTCAAATGTCTGTGTGAAGTTCACATATATTTGGTAGTCTGCCACGTAAAGAAGGATAAGCATATGAGGCCCCCCCACACACACAACCACACGCACACACGTAGAGACACAAGGTGCAAAAATTCTTTTGCAAGTAAAAGAACATTTACATATCCATTTGGTAAATTTGTCTTCTTACAAAGATCCTACAGCGTAAATAAAGTCCCTTACTTCTCGACGCAGAAACCAGCCCAATTCATGTGGGATTTAGATAAAAAAAATAACACTTGTACAGAATTTTCTCCGAATAATTCGGTTTTCTTCTCATAGTAAATCAGGCCACTGCTCCAAGTTCAGTCTTTATTCTATTATCAGCTGAGAGTTTCGTCTTGTACTGTATTAACAGTTCTCATAGCACTTTTGATAATATCCATAAAAATTAGAGGAGATTTTTGGACTGAAATCAGTATCGTAGTCGTCGTCAACACTAATATCACGTTAAGTATCGAACTGCAACAATGACGAAGTAAACCTTCTATTATCAGATTCAAACCCAGGATCTCTTTCTGGAGACAAGCAAACTTACCAAAATTTTCAAACATATTAGCACGTCTTCGATACCTGATTTGAAATTAGGACATAAAAACATTCTGAAATGCCTGGAATTAATTCCTGAAAAATATAAAACACTTCATGTTGTTTAAATATTTTCTATTAAATAAATTATTTATATTTTTATTTGGCGGCATTCTGTGTCCACCATAATCGATTTGAAGTTTCGAAATTCTGCCACTTTTATAAGGAAATATAATATTACTGACGTCATTAAACATTTAAATAAGGCACCCATTTTCCAGCCTGTTTTAAATATATCAGTAATTTTCGTCCAATGCCTTTTTCTCTATATATGACTACCGCTGTGGTCGGAACTGCCCCACTGCCTTGTAGGAACCAAAGACAGAATTACAGCCAGGTCTGCGGCGCTGAATCACACGATAGAAAAGGGCCAATAATTACATAAATCCAGACTCCTATAGGTTATTTGGAGAGTTATAAGACAGAGAGTGCTATACTTTGTGTATGCCTACGGCATAAAGTGCACACTGCAACTTACGATACCTATTCGTAGCATGTTCAGAACAAATCAGCATTACTCGAACATAAATATACACATAATTAAAGAGATATTCTTTTAGGAACTTGACAGTTGTTATCACCGTATGCCGACGTTACAGTAAATAGGTATTATGTACATGACCGGACACTCTTCGAGAATGGATTGCTGTCCTTAATTACGACAGCAGACATTTCAATGATCACCTAATTAATACCTTGTTCAAGCATTCGGTTCGACCGTCAAGAGCGATGCTTGATTGTGTCTCCACAGACAGTCACGGCGAGATGAATGTTCTGTATTTTGTCAGGGATGTTTGATCGTATGAGCTTGTGTACATTTTAACCAGCAAAGTGGTGTTCTTACTATCACACCTCACTGTAAATACCTTTTCCATACCTCAGTCAACGACAAGAACAACAACAAAACAAACTTAGTGGTAAATTGTGAAGTGAGATAGAAAACCAACAAGATGTAACAGTTAGAGGTTTATGCTGGATGTGGTTGGTAGCGGTTGTGGGGCGCTGTATTTTAGGGCGCGAGCGCCCCACAACCGCTACCAACCACATCCAGCAGAACCAGCGCAGCACACCACGTGCAGTAACACACGTCTTGGTCTCCTGAAGATGGGCATAATGATGCCCGAAACATGTTG
>Ga0123352_10006673_pt1 | contig 17716 bp, 19 predicted proteins | sample TergutLab28metaG_FD_89700 | JGI IMG/M metagenome (GOLD analysis project Ga0123352, IMG submission 89700) | Labiotermes labralis P1 segment gut microbial communities from Petit-Saut dam, French Guiana - Lab288 P1 | ecosystem: Host-associated > Arthropoda: Insects > Digestive system > Gut ... | reverse complement strand
TATCTTGTCACTGAATAGTCATAGTTACCTGTGTGTAGCCAGTACTGTATTGCAGTTTGATATGTGGTAAAATTTAAGAGACTATGACCAGTGGCGTAGATGAGTGGCTGGGCCCCATCCTTCCATGACTTGGTAATTGTTAGTGAAGTCACTCGCAGGTCTCATAACAGGGATCTGGAACACTACCTTCTCTCAGAAGAATGGAATTAATTTCAAAAGAACCTGCAACAGATTCAGTGTTCTCTGCATTTGAGGACCTCCTCAAGCTCATGGCATCTGTGGAGGCCTTATCTGCACAACTGACTTCAACATTATGATAGTTGCTGAGGTTGTTGCACATGATTAATCATGTCTTGGGAGCAAGGTCTCTACACTGAACTAGGTGAAGTGAGCCAAGTGAGTTCATTTTAATATCAAATCATTAGTTATATCAGTTATAGTGACTGATAATTTTTACCATGAAGTGAATTGTAAGGCATAAGTTAGTCAGACCTTGGAGCTGTAAGTTTTGAAATTGTTCATGCATGGTTCAGCACTCCATAAAATTCTGGATGCGATACTTACTTCTACCTTGTAACAGGATATGTTGAGCTCTGATGTGTGGGGTCTAATGCATCAACATTGCATTCAAGTGCTTACTACTCGTTTTATATACAGTAGGTCCCAGACTCAGATATTGCCTTCAAGACAACTGTCACTTTTTCGTGGTTAAAATTTGTGAATATTGTGATGTTTGTGAAGTTTTACATGGTATATTTCTGTTTTTTCCCAGATTAAGGATGATGTCTGAAGGAGAGAGTGATCAGTTTTCTTTACGCTGGAACAATTTCCACAGTAACCTTACATCTGGCTTCCATGCATTATTACAAGGAGAGGACTTGGTGGATGTTACGTTAGCTGCAGGTGGCCAGTTTGTTCAGGCTCACAAGATAGTGCTGTCAGTCTGCAGTCCATACTTCAAAGATCTATTCAAGGTATGTTGTGGATTACATTCCATACTGATGGATCATGATTGAATCGCATGCTTGAGTTTGGCATTAGTGGTGCTTAATTTTATGTATGTACACAGAATTGTAAATGGAAATCCAGAAGTGCTTCCCATAAACCCAACCCATCATCCATACCTTTGGGTTATGTGGATCTGTACCCTGGGTCACGTGGGAAGTGGTAACAGGTGTAGAGGACATACCCTGTAGAGGGTTCCTATGACACACTCTGGCTAATGGGGCTCTAGTCCACCCAAGCCAAAGTGGAAGGTATGCTGAAGGCTACGTGGCGTTGGGGTAGTGATAGCAGTGTTATAAACAGTCCCCTTGGGGAACTAAGCCACACTCCATTGTGTGTAGGCCTTCTGTCCATGTGGGGCTTAATGTACAGTGATCGTATGTTTTCCCCCTTATTTTGTGGGAGAGCTCCTTAGCTAGGGACTCTGAGCGGTATAAATGAATGAGTAAACCATTGGCTGTAGAGAGACAGCATCTCTCCATTGGGGCCCTGCTGGGAAAACACAGAGGGGGCTCTGTTATTGGGAACTTTGAGAGAAAGTTGAGCTTTTGTTTTTCTCAGGGGATGTATAAAAGAAGGCTTTAGAAATGGGCTTCTCTCTCCATAGGGAACCTGGTGGGGGGGAGGTCATTTACTGGGGACTTTGAGAGATAGATGAAGGAGGGCGCTGGAAACGTAGCATTTCTCTCCCTGGGAGCTCTGTTAAGGGAACCTGGATGAGGGGCTACTTTACTGGGAACCCTGAAGGATAGGTAAAGGAAGGCTATGGAAACAGGCATCTCTCTCCTTTGGGGCCCCATTACAGAATTGGAGAGGGGGGACTGATTTACCTGGGACAGATGAAGGAGAGCTCTGGAAATGGAGCAGATTCTCTCTCTGTTGGAGCTCTGTGAGGGGAAGCTTCACTGGGGACTCTCAGGGATATATTAAGTACTTACTTACTCCATGGTGCAGAGTCCTTTTGAGCAGCTAACTGGTTTGCAACTAGTCAAGAAATTCCCCGCATTTCACGGAACCCGAAGGTTCATTACCGCCCTCACAAGCGTCCACCACCTGTCTCTATCCTGGGTCAGCCCAATCCAGTCCTTATACCCACATCCCACCTCCCGGAGATCTATCCTGATATTACCCACCCTTCTATGCCTAGGTCTCCCCAGTGTTCTCTTTCCCTTCGGTTTCCCCACCAAGACCCTATACATCCCCTCTCCTCACCCATATGCGCCACATGCCCAGCCCATCTCATTCTTCTCGATTTTATCACCCACACAATATTGGGTGAGGAGTACAAATCATTTAGCTCCTCGTTATGCAGTCTCCTCCATTCCCCCATTACCTCATCCCTCCTAGGTCCAAATATTCTCCTCAGCACCATGTTCTCAAACACTCTCAGCTTAACCCTCTCCAAATTGACATATGCCTATTTTATAAAAATGAGGTTTTGATTGTAAGGGGGATTTACAATGTTAATAGCTAGTGATGGGGAATCTGGAGGTTAATGGGTAAGACACTGAATGGTATTGGTTTCGATCCCACATCTGCATGTGCATGCTAAGCTGTAGCTTACCTGCGCTCAAAATTAATACATGTGAGTTTTGAAGTTTTCAGAGTGGTGTTTGTGAAGATATCCCATAATACTTGAATTTTCATCCCTCTCATGACTGTCCTTCTGCTGTGTATAACAAAATCAAGTCTATCGGCACTGTACTGAGAAACAGATTATGTGACCTCACCTAGGGAGTAGAGGTAGAACAGAGGCCACACCTAGAGGCACAAGGCAAACAATGACAATTGCTTTTGTGACAGCCGTCAAAAGTTATGTTTATATCACAATCTAGTTGAAAATATAAGTGCACATTGGCATTTGGTATATATATTAATTAATTACTGCTACACCACTGTCCTTTCATCTCTCGTTTTCAAATAAATTTGTAGATATGGTTAATAGGTAGGGTAATATCTAATTGATGTTTATTAAAAATGATAAAAACTACATGTTTCGGCCAACATTGGCCATCATCAGGTTTTTCATCTTAAAGATTTGTATGCTATAAGAGTGTTTGTTTAAAGCATGCAGCCATGTATTGATGTTGAGATCTCATCATCGAGGATTTTGAGTTAAACATGGCATATAGCCTGGCTATGGAGCCTAGTGATGTGGGCAGTGAGCAAGTTGGAGGGGTGGGGAAGCATTGCATTGTAGGTTAGTGTCCAGTTTTTTCAAGTTGTAGATGCCATTGCAGGTTACTCAGCATAATGGCATCTACAATGGAAAAAAACTGGACACTAACCTACAATGCAACACCTCCCCAACTTGCTCACTGCCCGGGGATGGCACATTTCAAAATTGTAGATATGGTGATGGAGAAAACCTATACAAATGAGGATCAATGCTTCCTGTTCTCAAGTTTTGATGTTATGGTAGTTATGTTTTGCTCAGCAGTGAGAAGGAAATAACAGTCAATCAGAACCATGTTTACATTAATTTATTGCTACATATTTCAGCTTTTGTAGAAGGGCATCTTCATGCATTGTAAAAAATCTGTACAGAAAGGTTACTTATATAGAGCCCATCAGAATGGCACTTTCCATCTAATGAGTTGTTTACAAATAAAGACAAAAGTATTTGGTTTCTTTGGAACAGATCACCTAAGAACAAAAATTATTATAAATGATGAAACACTAGAACAAGTTAGCCAATTTACTTATCTAGGTTGCAGTATATCATACCAATTTTCCAATGATGTAGAATTTAAATTAGAAAAATTTTTATAATTAATAGGTACTATTAAGGGAATTATTTTTAAGAAAGTGAGAACAGAAACTATTTTGAAAATATACAACACACTAGTTTTACCTACATTTTTATATGGGTCAGAAAATTGGACACTAACAGCCTTACAAAGACAAAGAATTGAAGCGGCAGAAATGAAGTTATTGAGACCTCTGGCAGGCTACACCCTTTATGACCACAAAACAAATGACTACATACGCCGCGAACTGTGGGTTACAGGCATAGTAGACAAGATAGATGAATACAGATGGAACTGGCTTTCACACTTGCAAAGAATGCCACAAAACCAAATCCCTTTGAAATCATACCACTACTGACCACAAGGAAGGAGAACAATCGGAAGACCGAAGAAGTGTTGGCGCGAGCAGCTGTAACTCTGGAGACAGAACGGATCAAAGGGTCCAATCCTTGATGTTTATGATGATGACTTTTTTTACATATTTTTATATTTCATGATGAAAAGCCACAACATACAGCAACAAAATAATATGAAAATAGCTGTGATTATGAGTTTTTATTTCCTCATTACTGTTCATATATTGCAATGGGATGTCACACATAAACATTTGTTTTGCTCATTCTAGAACAATTCTGATCCTGGCTCTTGGAATCGTGGGGATTGTCAGCATGAGTTGCTACACTGGGCTGGTGATCTATGCAGCATTCCATGACTGTGATCCAATCAGCACACATGTACGTAAAATTAACGGCTCTACAGTCACTTTTGCAGACATATAATTCATGTGGACAGTTTTTGTCATGTCAGACAAGATTGTATTATGGTATGAATACACTGGTTGTATTTAAGAATTGGGTGTTGAGGAGGGTATGTATTTGGACCTAAGAGAAGGAGCTATTAGGATAATGGAAAAAACTGCACAATAGGAAGCTTTACTATTTGTTTGCTGCACAAGGTATAATGATTAGGGTCTACAAATGAAGAAAGAAATGGACAGTGAATTTTGCATTTGTGAGATAAGTAATTTATAAAAATATGTGCTCAGAAAACCTGAAGGAGCAAGCCAGTTGAAGTCCTAGACATAGATAAAAATATAATATTAAAATTAGTCTTGAACAAATAAGGTGGGAATCAAATTTGTTTGGCTCAGTGACAGGCTGTTGTTAAAATGGCACTGAACCACTGATTTTCATAAAAGACAGAGAATATCTTGACTGGCAAGGTGATTGTTTGCTCTTGATAAGGAGCTCTGCTTGCTGCATGGAGTTCAATTACAGTTGTCTGCTTTACTGAGTGGAGTGCTAGATACTGGTAGTGATTTTAATAGTTGAAAATTCTTGTTCAGAATGCCTGTGTTAACGTCAAGTGGCATTTATCTACAGGTCATTGGGAAGGCTGATCAGCTTCTGCCCTATTTTGTAATGCAGATATCACATTCTGTGCCCGGCTTGCCCGGTATATTTCTGTCTGGAGTGTTCAGTGCTGCACTGAGGTAAATACTGTGTGTGAAATGCTTTAATATTTGTGTCACAACGTTCTGTTAAACAAATCACATATAAACACGCTACAGCTATAAAAATTATATTTGCAGCTCAATGTCCACAGGCCTAAATTCAATGACTGGTGTAATATTTGAGGATTTGATCCGTCCAATGACCAAGAAGCCTATCTCTGAGAAATGTGCCAGCCTTATCATGAAAGTGATAGTGGTCGTGATCGGTACCATATGCGTGGGGTTGGTGTTTGTAGTGGAGAACATGGGTACACTTGTACAGGTACATTTTCTTGCCTTGCAATATATTTTCATGATGGTGTTACTGTACTTTAAGATAGATTGCAGCTATAATCTTAATGTGTGCTGATAGAAAAGGCAGTGTCCAGAAACAAAGACACTTGGATGCCATTTGGTCACCATGGATTTATCAATTTCAACTGGCAAGTCTGATTTATTGTTCCTGTACCTTGCTTTCTGATAATTAACTAAGTAATGTCATTCAGAAGATGGATTTTTTGTAAGTCACCAGTTGCTTAGATACTTATTAAATTCCCCACATTTTACAGAATTCAAACAGTGGTCACTGTGTCCACAACAGCTTGCCTCTTGTCCCTGTTTAAGGCCAAATTGATCTAGCCCATACACTCTTAGCCTGTTTCTGCATTGTAGGATCTAGTGACTTGGGAATTACTACCAGCACATGGATATTACCATGTGTATGTATATGTTATTTCTAGAAAGAAATCCAGAGTTTGTCTTACTGTGGGTACTGAGAAAGACAGAACAGTAGTTGATGTCAATTTGAAGAAATATTTTGGGTGTGAAAAGAAAAGTAATTTTTCCTTTAAAAGTTAGATGCAAGTAATAATGAAGTGATGAGCTGGGATAGTGTAGTCAGTATAGTGTACTCACTACAGAATGAACAATCCATGGATTCAATCCCATTGGGACTGAGATTTACCGTACCTGTTCAGACTGGCCCTGGGGCCCACCCAGCCTCTTGTACAATGGGTACTGGGTCTCTCCCGGAGGTAAAATGGTGGGGTCATGGCGTTGGCCACCCACCCCATTTAGCACCAAGTTTAAAGGAAGAGTAGAGCTATACCTCTCCTTCCCCTCTGGACCTTCATGTCCTGTTCTGGGGTGAAGTTTACCTTAATAATGAGGTAATAAGAGGAAATGTGCATATGAGTATGGTATTTAATGACATTATCTCAACTGCATGACTTACACAGTCAGTAGTAGGATGACTGTGAATGATAAATTAGAAAGGGTGTGAAATAAAGTGGTTCTGCCCTCTTATAATGTAGTGACCTTCTAGCTGCATGTACAGTCTAAAATCACATTAGGGTAGATGGCTAAGTACTTATATAGGATTTCCTAAACACATTGTAGGAGTGATATTCAGAACATGTGTTACAGTCAACATGTGTCCTTGTCATGCTACTGGCTGTTGTTCAATCCACATTTGTTTCCGCAGGCTGGAAAAAGTCTGGCAGGCATCACAGCTGGTTCTCTTTTGGGCGTTTTTTCAATGGGAATGTTTTTCCCATGGGCTAATGCAAAAGTGAGTAACATAGTGAGAAGAATATATACTATTATACAGCATAGATTACATATGTAGTGACCGAACTGTATGTGTCTATGGGCTGCAGAAGACCAGAGAAAATTTAACTACCACAATTATAACAGAATGGTGAAATAATGATACATTGCTTGTTTTGTTTTGTTTTTAGTTTAGTTTTTAGTTTAGTTTAGTTTTTGGTTTAGTGTTTAGTTTATTTTATTTTAGTTTTGTTTTGTCTTGTTTGGTTTACTTTACTTTACTTTACTTTATTCATTCAATCCACTTGGTTACAATGTGTGACACCGAGCAGGTAAAAATGGATTTGCAGTTTACTTATCATGTCAAAATCATTACAAGTTATACATGACAAAAACATAACTCACAATCCAGCAACATAAAAACAATAAAATACAATCTAATGTAATGCAATGTAAAATATCAATATAAATAAAACAGAGAGGTATGGCAATTTACCAAACTCACATACTCATACAATCCACATGCAATCAGTATGACAGAAATTCATCAAATGAGTAAGGTACACGTTATTACAGAATGGAATTCAGCTCTCTTCTAAAAGATTTGATCTTCTCAATTTTTTTAAGTGATCTGTCATCTTGTTTAAAGGTCTAACTCCTGAAATTGCCACAATTTTCCTAAAAAGTCTTGTATAGCAAAAATGAACACATAGATCAAATTTATCACAGTGTTATGTTATATGTATATGGCCATCTTTTGTACACATTTCCATTTTCTGGATATAAATTTGTAACCATTGGCACCATGTTTAAAACAGGAAGACAATGACTGTGAGCTGAATTCATTCCCCCATGCATTTACCACCACGAAAATGATTATGAAGTTGGAAGGAAAACAATGAGATGGAAAAGTCTCATGCTGATATTTTGTGACAATGTTGATAAACATGGACTTCCCACAAAGGCCATATAACTATAAACAGCTACACATACATACATACATACATACATACATACATACATACATACATACATACATACATACGTACATACGTACATACGTACATACATACGTACATACGTACATACATACGTACATACATACATATGTTACAAAAAATCCAGTACCTTTCATAGGACAACTGAATATGAAACATGTCAACACAGGACAACACGTACACACAAAGAACAGTAAACATGAAAAACATTCAAGATAAGATACAAAAATAAACATGCATACAAATGAGAAAGTTTTTTGGTTATTAGTTACTTTGTCTGATATCTTACTGTGCTGTAGAAACTGCTAATATTATGTAGCAGATCACAGTATTTTATGGAGTTACAGAAATCTTGCCAGTGGGTGGTATTCTTATGTGAAATGGTATTTGAGGAATATAAATTGAAAGAAGCCATGCTGTTACTTTAGACTACCTGTGTTTAATATAATGTATGTTCTGTTACGCCTTTTAACTTATAACAGGGGTTTTATTACATTAATAACTTTATCTCTCTGGATACAGGGGGCACTGGTAGGTGGTGTGACCAGCATGGCATTTGTCAGTTGGATATCAATAGGAAGCCAGATCGCCATTGCAAAGGGACAGATCAAGTTCCCAACAAAACCAATGTCACTTGAAGGCTGTGACTCCGATTTGCTGAACAACACGCACAACTTTGCAGCAATACCGACAATAGTGTGAGTTACGATGGAAATAAGGGAAGGTAGTATAATGTAGCTGACTTTCTGTCTGCAAATGTGCAACTAGCAGGAATTATGCACAAATATGCACTTGTCACTCTGATGTTACAGACACTGATAGGTCCACATAGCAGTTGATTTGAATCTTCATTTTTTTACGTTTTGCTGACCGTGCATCTCAGTATATTTATCTCAGTATTTAACCAACTTGATGCACAAAATCTGTTTCACAATAAGTTTTATTTCATGCCTCTACATGTTTCGAGCACATGTGCTCATCATAAGGAGGTCAAATTTGCATTACACAGCCTCTGTTATCACCACACTGAAACAAGTGAGTGGTCTAAAATTACTAAAATACAATTCTATAAATATGAGCAAATAGTAGTAAAATTTATGTATGAATTTTTCGGGTGTGATTACTGTGTATTACTTACTATAAACATGTTATGTCATGTAGAGGTTATGTTTATCCAGTTATTAAACTTATTAGAAAGGTACTATGTCTATTTGCATTTATGTTTTCTTAGTCTATCCAGTCATAATGCTGACTAGATAGACTAAGCAAACATAAATGTAAATAGACGTACTACGTTTCTAATAAATTTAATAACTGGATAAACATAACCTCTACATGACATAACATGTTTATAGTAAGTAATACACAGTAATCACACCCGAAAAATTCACATATAAATTTTACTACTATTTGCTCATACTTATAGAATTGTACTGTAGTAATTTTAGACCACTCACTTGTTTCAGTGTGATGATACCAGAGGCTGCATAAAGCAATTTTGACCTCCTGTTGATGAGCACATGTGCTTGAAACATGTAGAGACATGAAATAAAACTTATTGTATAACAAAAATTTTGTGCATCAATTTGGTTAATTACTGAGATAAACTGAATCTTCATGTTTTCATAAGCTGCAATATTTATTCATTCATTCCATTGGCATGCGCAGAATACGACAATTCCTTGCCGTTCTCAGGAGCTTCTTCCATTCTTCTCTGTTATGTACTTTTTCCTGCCACCCTTCTCCACAAACTATTTTTCCATCCTCTCTCACCTCATCTTGTCATCTATTTCTTGGTCTACCTCTCAATCTTGTTGTTCCCAAATTCATATTTAATACCCTTTTGGGAATTCTGTTTTCTTTCATTCTCTGTACATGCCCAAACCAACGTAATCTATTTAACCTTATTGTCTCTGTTATAGTAGGATTTTTAACACTTGCGTAAATTTCTTTATTGGTTAATATCCTCCAATTTCCTTTTTCATTGTCATATACTTCGTCTAAAATTCTTCTATACACTTTCCTCTCAAAAATGTTCAATTACTTTCTATCTCTCTTTGTTAGTGTCCCAGTTTCTGATGCATATGTTAACGTTTTGTCTCTTGTTGTGTTCTTTAGTCTTAATTTTTGTTTCTTTGATATGGTTTTATTTAAAAAAGTATACATACATATATATATATATATGTATATATATAATTTAATTAATTTAAAATCAGTTTTGAGGTTGCTGCCAGACCAACAATTTTATTCAAACATATAATGAAGGTGTATAGGCTGTGTTGACTACCATAGACTCTGACCCAGACCTCCATGAGCAGTAACTGACACATGAGCTGTGGCTGGCCTTAGCTATCCTTCTTAGAGTACTGCAAAGTTTTGCTCACTCCAGATCTACTCTGAAATATGTCTTGCTCAACTATTTCACATTCTTTTCCGGTGTGTTTTTCAAAATGATAGTCACGTGTAATGCCATGCTGCGGCGTCTGATGTTTGTAATAATCTCGCTGACAGGGAAGAACCGTTGTACATCTACCGGATATCGTACATGTGGTACACTCTGATTGGAGTGGCAACTGCCATCACTGTAGGTATGGTGGTCAGCTTCCTCACAAACCCCAATAGTGCAGAGGATGTTGACTCAGACTTATTGACCCCAGTTATACACAGGTTCCTGCCCTCCAAGGCTAAACACATTGAACTCCAGGCTCACAAACAGGTGAGTCATGTGAACTTCACATTCATCTATTTGTCTCATTTAAACTGAGTTATTTTAGTCAACTGTGAAACATATTCAATGATATCTTCGTGGGTTAACAAACATGTCAGTTGGTTCTTGATTTCCGCACAAGAAGATATTTGTTTAACTTAGTTTGGTTATTTGGAGGTAGCACATCCTTGTAATGATATATACTTTTAAAAGTAAGTCATACACAACACATAATGCAAGAAACTTTGACAGGAGCCATCCCATTGTGTATTGGGACAATATAATAATTTATTCCAGTCAATAAAACAATAATATACATATTAGTATTGATCACTGTGTATATTGTTGTGTTATTGACTGGAATAAATTATTACATAATACAAGAAACATTTGTGTTATATATTGTGTGCAACTAATTCTTAAAAATACATTTGAAAGTAGTCTGATTGTAATTACTTGATAAACTACAAACAGAAAAATCTAATTTGAACGAAATCGTCCCATTGTGTATTGATTCTATATATTCACTTTATTAATATATATTCCAGTCAACACAACGATATAATAAAAGCATAGGTTAAAGTGACATGTTTCGATTTAAAAAATCATCATCAGGCTAAGCTAAGAACCATGAAGTTCTTTACAATGTGGCTGTGTGCATTTGGGATCCCAGATGGCTCACAATTTGTGCTGTGATTCGTACCATGTACATAACGTGACTTATATCTATTATACTATTGTAATTATATTAGGGTCAAGTACATGACGTGTGCTATTTACTGGGAGCAATATTCACTGATTGGGCTTCTGGCTGTTATGTCCATTACCAATACAAACACAACGGACATAACAACCAGAAGCCCAATCAGTGAACATTGAAACATGTCGCTTTAACTTATGCTTTTATTATACAGTTGTGTTGACTGGAATTGTATATTAATAAAGTGAATATATAGAAAAATCTAAGTTGAAACGCTGGTGATTTTTATTTCTCCATTTTCATAATTAACATTTTCTTCTTTGTCATGTTTTCATTGTTTCTCTACAAGGTACTATAATTTACATAACTATTTTCAGGATGTAGCAGAACATCAGATATCATCACATGAACATCAACTTAAAGAGTAAACTAATTTTATTTTGTCACAAAATATAATGACTTTTGATGGGACATAACAATTCTATCTTTGTAAACCTTATGTTTATTGGACCATGCATCATCTTGATAGTTGAATAAAGAGAGACCAACTTGATGTCACTTGCTTTCTATTTCATTATTTACTGCTCAATATGTTTCGGATGTTAATACATCCATCCTCAGGAGCTTGCGACTTATTAGTTGTGTTATTTTATGGGTTGTATTGCTCTGGTTCGATGTGTGTTGGTGTTATGTTGTGGTTTGGCTGGGGTGGTGTGGTATCTGGATGCAGGCTTCAGCCTGCATCCGGATACCACACCACACCACCCCAGCCAAACCACAACGTAACACCAACACACATCGAACCAGAACAATACAACCCATGAAATAATTGATTGATTGATTGATTGATTGATTTATTATGCATTCTGTAAAATCCATACAAAGGTACATAGACCTATAGGAATAGAAATTGTCACTGAAAATGCATGGAACAAAATATTATATATATACATTCTATGATCAATATAAGTGTACAACACTAAGTCATGCAATTAAAGGTACATAATTATGATTAAAAGTGGTACAGTAAAATATTAGCTTAAACTAACATCCAGTCCATAGATTACTGCTCATAATAAGTATTAATCAGGAAAATGTATCAAGGAGATACAAGTAATGTGGGGAAATAAAACTAAAAGTTGTAGTAGTATACTTGAATGTAAGCAACGTAATCTAACTAGGAACTGTGCTGTAAATGAAATACAGTGAATAACAAACATATGTGCATGATGCAATGGAACTTAAACAATCATACAACTACAAATTAAATGATAAAGTAATAAAGCTCTCAGTAGTTAAGCATTCTGAACACTAAAAAATTCATCTAAGCTGTAATAGGAATGTGATAGGAGATCATTTTTTAAGGTCACTTTAAACTGTTTAGGGTTGCTGGAAATAGATTTTACTGTCATAGGGAGAGCATTAAAAACTTTGATACTAGAATACAAGACTCCTTTCTGATACATAGTCAGTGACACTTGTGGTAAACGCATATCATTCTCTTGCCTGGTATTAATGTTGTGAAATGAACTATTCGATGTAAAATGACCCCTATTTTGAATAACTCATCAAATAAGTTGCAAACTCCTGAGGATGGATGTATTAACATCCGAAACATGTTGAGCAGTATATAATGAAAAAATAAAGCAAGTGACATCAAGTTGGTCTCTCTTTATTCATCTATCTTTGTATTTGTTCCATCTGTTTGCCCATCTCTCATGTGAATGTGTTCATCAGATTGTATTTAAATCTCACATCATAATATTTCTGTGTTCAAAATAACTTAAAAGAGTAATACAATTTCTCATATTTTTTTGTAAAATTAGGTTGAGGAGTGTTAATATTTATTTACTAAGACAATCACAAGTTAAAAGGAAAGATTTTATGATATCTTCTATTTTGTACTGTTCACCTCTTTCATTTACTATGACAGAATCTGAAATGCATTGGACATGTAAATAGATGCAAAGGTAGAAATAACAGAACATGAAAATTCTGTAGTTATAAAGCCTATTGGAGATGAAACATAAGCAGAAGGACGATACTGAACTCTCCACATCAGGATTGGAATCAATCTTACAATTTTGGGCTTTTGTGAAGATCATAATCAACTTCAGGTTCCATGAGGACAGCTAACCAACCGTTATCTACTCAGGGAAGACCATTTACCATAGAGTTAACTACTTATTTAGTTACTATAACATCTGAGAAGAACCAGCCAAGCTTCTGCCTGTCTGCCTCGCAGCAAACGGTTCTCTGCATGTCTCTCTCCACACACACACACACACACACACCAGTCATAGGCATAACTTGGGAGGGAAGGAGGGAGGCAAGAGAGCAAATGACTCTTCCATATTTTTTGTGCCTAAGAATAGTTCTTTTTTGGCTACTGAGTTGAAGAGGGGGAAACCAAAAAAAAATTGGGGCGAGAGTGGGGGGAAAGGGGCATATGATTATTAAGGACTGGTTCAAACCAATCTCCACCTTTTTTTCCCCCCATTTCTTCAGTGTTTTTAGCCAATTTATGTCTATGTTAGCAATAATTGCTTGTATTCTTGCCTGGTGTACATTTTTACTTGTTGCTGATTTTGATGTAGAGAACATATCCAGTGTATGTAGTGTGGCAAGTAAGTAACCTATGTAATTGCCATCAATTGTGTTCATTCTTTCTCTGACCCAAGTATAATTGGTATGTAAACCTACTCGTGTTTTGGCAAAAGGAAACATTCCATTACTTTACGTCAACACATTACTCATATTCTTGACAGACCAGGAGTGTCAGCAATAACTATGAAGAGATGACAGGACAGTTTCTTTATACTTACCTTCTCAAAAACAAAATAAATTCAGTGACAGTATGGATGGCAGAGCGAGGTACTTTGTGCTGTAGGATTCATACTGGTGAGTTGCCTGTTAGTCAGTCAAAATCAGCCACTAAAATAGGCTGATGACTAGTACATTAGAATTTTGAAAAGTAAAACAAGAAGGAAACTTTAGATAAATTTTAAAATACGAAAAGATTATACCGTGTAGTTATGGTTGTGACATAAATTTTGTAACATAATTTTTAAAATCAAATATAAATGATATGGCATCTATGTCAGCCCCCTTTCCCCACACCCCAACCCCCACAAATAAATACTTCTGTGTACACAACTGTATGTAACACATGTACAAGGAGATGAGGACAGCAAAAATATAAACTTTAGTCTTATACACATTTAAACATTACCCTATACCATATAGTGACTTGGCTACATGCTGGACAATCTGGGGTTCGAATCCCGGCAGTGGCAAAAGGTTTATGTCTTCTCCAAAATCTCCAGCCTGACTCCATGGCCCATCCGGCCTCCTAAATCCTGCTGGAGTGAAGCCCACAACTGATACCATCTGCTTCAGAGATTAGGAGTGACTGAGGCTGTTACTTCAGCTCACCAGTAAGTGTTTGTGGTGGTTTAAATTTCTGTTGACCTCTGAATTGAATGTAACACGTGCTTCGTATTCAGCAGATCACAGGTTCGTATCTGCGTCTTGATGCCGGCCATCATGATAGAAAGCTGTTTGTGGATTTTTTAAATTATTTACTCCGTGACTTTTGAATCAGTACTTTCATTTAATTTGCCAAGAAAATGTACTTATATTGCGTGATATTACAGTAATTTCGCTGCGACATGTTTCGGCCTGTAATGTCATTTAAGCTTTATATGTACTCTCTGAAGATGGCGTTGCCATGCCGAAACATGCAGTGCACTGCAATATCAGGTATTGTAAGTGCATTAATTTGGTAGGGTCCACTTGAAATGTGATGGCACACAGTGACGCACGGAAGGGGAAGAGAAAGGAAAACTGGTGAATGGGGTGGGTAGCCAGTACTCTTCACACTACCTCGGAACATGGTGTATCCAGCATTACTACCGCTGATGCGCACACCTCGACTGCCAGTATTCGACTGAACTGACGCCCCCGCCGATTTAAATGGACTCGTCCGTTTCGCCTAAAGACGAAATTTGGTTTCTGCGCGTGTGCCATCACATTTCAATTGGCCTCTACAACCGGACAGGAGACAGATGATAATATACTACGGCGCATGCGCATTGCATATTTGATAACTAAGGTTATACACACACACACACACATACACACAGAATATGTAATAGGTGTCTACTTATTCCTTTTCCACAGCAATGGTTACCCGAATCCCTGTCTTGTTCCCTACAACTTCTCTTTCAAACACTTTTCTCTGCGATGTGTACTGAGCACAGGTTTGAACATCTGTATATCATCTGAGGGTCAGTACCTCTGATTAACAGACACAAGCAAAGACTGAGCTCTGAGATTACCGCTGCGAGAGCCTCATATCCCACAGTCTGAAGGCGGCGCACGTCACAAGGTTTATCGGTTGTCCTACTTTGGAAACAACCTAGTGTTCTGAGGATGGCCTTTTCTTTTCTGTAAGGTGCCATGTAGCGTGCTTAAGTGGTGTAAAACGACCAAAGAAGAACCTTGAAGTAAAGTCAAACAGAAGGACCTTGCAGTGCTAACAGCACGCATTTTCACATGGCTGTTAATTATACACACAAATAGAAGGCAGGCTGGGACGAAGAGATAAAAAGGAGCCGTCCTGCATGCTTTATTCGCAATAGAACGGGAGATATACTTCGAATCCGGAACTTATAACCGGCTGTCCTAAGATAATTGTCGCAGTTTTTCTCAGTCAGTCTCACGAATAAAGAATTTACTTACTTACTTACTTATTACTTACTTACTTACTGCATAGAGCAGAGTCCATCTTGAGAAGCTAACCGTTTTGCAGATAGTCAAGAAATTCCCCGCATTTTATAGAATCCAAAGGTTCATTACTTCATTCACAAGTGCCCGCCACCTGTCCCTATCCTGAGCCAGCTCGATCCAGTCCAAACCTCCATATCCCACTACCTGAAGATCCATCTTAACATTATCCTCCCATCTACGCCTGGTTGTTCCAAGTGGTCTCTTTCCCTCAGGTTAACCCACCAAAACCCAGTATAAACCTCTCCTTTCCCACATACTCGCTACATGTCCCGCCCATCTCATTCTTCTCGATTTGATAGCCCGAGCAATACTGGGTGAGCAGTACAGATCATTAAGCTCCTCATTATGTAGTCTTCTCCACTCCCTTGTTACCTCATCCCTCTTAGGCCCAAATATTCCCCTCAACTACCTATTCTCAAACACCCTCAGCCTACGTTCCTCCCTCAATGTGAACGACCATGTTTCACACCCATACAAAACAACAAGCATATTTAAAATTCTGTATATCTTAATCTTTATATTTTTGCATAGCAAACTGAAAGACAGAAGATTCAACACCGAATTATAGCAAGAATTCAATCCGCTCTCAATTTTTTCATGAATGAAATTTTTATTTCTGAACTGTTCCACCCTTTCAAAGGATTACTTATCTGTCTTTATGTTGAGCTCTTGTCCTGCATTCTCGTCTCGAGACGTAATCATGTACTGAGATTTCTCAGCTTTCATTCCTAACCCAACGTCCTTACTAGCAACTACTAAGGCTTCTGTGTTTTTCTTTATACTCTGTGTGCTTCTTCCCAACATATTGACATCACAGAAGGGTGACGATCTGATCTAATCTAATGCCGATATTACGAAAGCATCAAGTTTACTTCCACTCCCCCCAACACACCATTACGCCTTAATGGTCCGGTAGAGACGGCATCTGTAGTGGAGATGCAGCTAGCTCAGTTATTTTGGGTAAGAGGCTACGTACTAGATGACCAGAGACCACGGTTTCGACTTCCAGCAAAGATATGACGCTTCTTCCAGCCTCATTGTGTAATGGCTTCCGAGGGCTATTTGCGCAGTGGCAAAGCGGCCGGGTTGGGCGGCATATCTGCCTCCTTCGTATTTGGTGCTAACAATGCGTGGGGCTATACCGTCGCCCCAAAAGGCCTTCCTTTTTAGACGGCTATTTAAACACAGGGACAGCGTTACACGTAAGTGTCTAACCGCAGGCAACCACAGTGGGACTGAAGTTCGTATAGAATATGCGTAAATGCAGCGCGCAAATATTCCCATAGCGTCGCACACGCTTAATATATGGATTATGTAACAGTGACGGGTGTGACGTCACCTCTGATCTCATCTTTCTTCGGAACTGCTTTCGCAGTTCTATAGCTCTTAGTTCCGAGAACGTTTCCCTTCGTCGGACCTGTAATATGAATTTTCGCTTTGACCACATTTTTAAAATTCGTAGTACAACACGCGGGCGAACCGAGCATTAGAATGAATTTTTGAATTTCTGGCTCCATGGCGTCCCCTTTTCCGGAATTTCGAGATAATTTTATTTTTATGATGTAAGATATGAGCCCCACGTCCAACCAACCCCCCCCCCCCCAACTTCAACGGTCAGGATACATCCCTCTACCCAAACCCAAAAAATTCCCCTCTTTCCACAAGCGTTTTTTTTACAGCGGGGCCTATTTCCTCCCTTTTTTTCACCCCCCCTTACACCCTTTA
>Ga0123352_10006669_pt1 | contig 17718 bp, 20 predicted proteins | sample TergutLab28metaG_FD_89700 | JGI IMG/M metagenome (GOLD analysis project Ga0123352, IMG submission 89700) | Labiotermes labralis P1 segment gut microbial communities from Petit-Saut dam, French Guiana - Lab288 P1 | ecosystem: Host-associated > Arthropoda: Insects > Digestive system > Gut ... | reverse complement strand
TGGTGGTGGTGGTAGTAGTAGTAGTGGTGGTAGCGGTAGTAGTAGTAGGGCGGTAGTTGTAGTAGTAGCGGTGGTGGTGGTGGTGGTAGTAGTAGTAGTAGTGGTGGTAGCGGTAGTAGTAGTAGGGCGGTAGTTGTAGTAGTAGCAGTGGTGGTGGTGGTGGTAATAGTAGTAGTAGGCTTAACTGGATGAGCGCAGGCGGGTCCTTGGTTGAGGTGTTACACATTACTTCGGCTTACAAACTCCGCCAAAAAAGAAACATGTGGGCTTCGTAAAAAAAATTCTGTTTTCCAGAAGGGTTAAGACTGGAGTGCCGAGGAACGTGGTAGGAACCAAAAAGCGAAACTGCGTCTTCTAACACACTTTCACATTTCACAGTCTCTACAGTATTTTCTCGCTCATTAATACCATTTTATACGCACAGTTTTGTTTTATTCTTCTCGTGCATTGGACTTGTGCCAAGTATCCACGTACTGTCTTGACTAGGCACGTTTCAGGTCTGTACATTCAGGCTGTTATTTCATTCTGAATCTAGGTGAAAACGAATTGAGTAGGCAGGAAATACTTGATGCTACTCTGTAAGTTTAGGTCCGATATCTTTGCAGGTCGCAGAAGGTGAGATGTTACGAATACACTTTTCTCTTTAAGGCTATCAGAGATAAAAAATAAATTATCTTGCTTATTTTTCTGTTTAATCCATTAAAGTACAGTGGCAACTTGCGTATGCCTTCAGGCTCCCCATTTTGGCACGTGGTGGATGCGTGTGATTCTCAGAAGCTGCGATTGTTTCCCTGTGCGCCGTTCATGAGTTTGTTTGTAGTTGAGGCGCAGAATGCGAGATTTCAGGCTTTCCCCGCGAAGTAGATGAGAACTGCGCTCTTCTGGGCTCTTACGCAGCGTGTAGTGGCAATTCCTTACCGACGTTTCTTGACCCTTGAAGATGTTACCGATATGTTGTCCCGAAACGTCGGTAAGGAATTACCACTGCACGCTGCGTAATAGCCCAGAAGAGCGCAGTTCTCATGGAGGCCCAGCGTGTTTACTGTCAGTTAGGAACCACATTTTTAAATGGTTCATGCCTCCAAGAATTAATACAAATCACACATAACTTACGGGGGTACTTTCTTGTTTTGTCATGGCTTGGCCGCCCTAGTGGGAGGGCTCCTGTTTGAGCTTCATCGATCACATTCAGACACACCACATTCGGTAGGACTCCTCTGGACGAGTGATGGGCCCATCGCAGGGACCTCTACCTGGCAACATACAACACTCACAAGAGAAAGATATCCATGCCCCCGGCGGGTTTCAAACCCACAGTCCCATCAAGCAAGCGGCCGCAGACTCACGCCTTAGACCGCGCGGCCATTGGAATCGGCTGCAGAAATTACTGTGCTAGAATTGAAGTTTGCAACTTGGATTTTAGTTTTTTTTTAGGGACATACGTAGTCCTACTTAATGAAAGAAATTGTGGAATTTATTTATACTCTGACCTCCCTAGCTGGCCAGATATTATTCGGAAGATCAAATGAAGGAGCACGAGGCGGCCAGGGCATTAGGCTCGCATCGGGGAGACGAAATGCCTGCAGGATCACTGGGGAATACGAAGGAGAGAGACTTGGAAGTGTAGATGGGATTTACATGGTACTTAAATGGATCTTAACGTAGTAGGGTAGGTCAGCCGAGCGCCCGTCGGTTACCCTGACTGATATTTTTCCGTGATTTTTCCTCAGTTGTAATGCAAATGCCAGGATATACGATGCAAAGTTGGGGCACGGCCTGCACTCCCCTCCCCCAGGCGCGGCGACTTCACCTAAGAGCCTGACAACGTCGCATACCTCCAGTTTGCGACTGAGCCAGTCTGGGCTCAGAATCCAGACAGCCAACCAACCAAAGTTTATCCCTCCCATATTTAGTCCAGGGCAACCTAGGCCCTAGTTGTTGGCATGATCAGTCAAGGCCCTCATCCTGACTTCAAAATCGTTAGCATAAGCATATTCCCCTTTTAGAGTATATGTGTCTGCCCAGAGCCCAGCGATGCGGTCAAACGCAGGAATGGCTAACAGACAAGGGGACGTCGGCTTGCCCGAAGCGCAAGTCGACGTCCCCAGTTAACACTTTGGTTTGGCTTGGCTTGACTTGGCTTGGCTTGGAGTAGGGTAGGAGTGCGCCATCAGGATTCATCTGGCCAAGGATGAATGGCATGTGCTTGCGAACACAGTGATGATCCGTCGGATTCCTTAAAATGCGACTAATTTCTTGACTAGCTGAGGAATTATCGGCTTTTCGAGAGAGATTCTTCCTCATGGAGCCAGTTGGATTAACCTTCCCACTGCCCCATACCAATCATTTGTGTCAATCCTCTGTGAAGAAACACAGTGACACCAGCGAATGTTCTTCCGATGGACTCAGAAACATGAATAGCCTTTTAATACGCCCCATCTACCGTGCATCAGTTCCGTAATATACAAATAACCAATAAATTCACTTGAATATTTATGATGTGTTTTATTCACGTTGTTTTCACCAACACATTTCGGCCGCTATTATTTCCATATTCAGGGTGATATTATTATTCTGAAGATGGCCGTCATAGCGGGCGAAACATGTTGGTGAAAACATTGTGTATAAAATACATCATATACATTGAAGTGCATTTGTTATTTATATGTAATGGATTCTGAATAGCCCTGTATTTTAAAATCAAATACATTTAGCCACAGTGCTGATTTGATATAAGCCGGTGGGATTTTTGTCTTCCCTTGTAATGTGTAAACACTTGAATATCAAAATACTAAATGAAACATTAATTGTATGTGAACTGGTAATTTAGTTGAAGGTTTAATATTGTTTATTTCAACAGTACTTTCCAAAGCGGAACGAGGTGGACTTAATTAGGTATAAATATGTTATGCCGTGTACATTTTTGCGTGATGAGTTGTTTGTGTAATGTACGGTGCGGTTCATAACACGAAAAAAAGAAATGAATATTTTAACGATGACACATTGTGTTGTATTATTGTTGGGAAGCCCGAATTAACTTATTTGGTAGTCATAGTATGTGCGTATGCGTGTGTGCCGTCACGTGCATATCTGTGTGTGCGCGCTCCTGCGTTGTCTTGTCAAGTATGCGCTATGGGGAGGCCGAAGTAGGAAATGGTGCTTCCACCGACCATGTCAATGCATGAGTGGCTTATACAATGGAAAATCCAAATTTGGGGGGAACTGAGGCGATGGTAGCCTGTACTTTTCGAATAACCACGATTAAGTTAAAATGCTTTTCTCTTCCGGTCTTCATTGACTACGGCTTGTCGCGTGATTTTATTGTTTCTGATTCTAAATTAGTCGTATCCAAAAATGTGTGGATTTATTCAAATGTAAAGCTACAGCGGTAAGGAAGTGCGGTACTGTGTTTAAACCTCTGCCACATACGTGGTGGTTAGAAACTTTAATAAAAACATTTTGGTGATGAATCACTAAGCATCTGCTCATGTATTTTCCTTGTAGAAAGGAATATAAGCATAAGTACAGTACGTGATGCTCTCTCCTCGTAAGAAAGTGGTCTTTCGTTTGGAATCTGTCGTTCTGTAACCGTGTTTTGCAGAAGTGGGGTATCCAGTTATGTCTAGTTAAATGTAAGGAATCAATAAACGAATAAATAAATAAATAAAGTAATTTGTTCAAAATTGTAATAAATACAGAAACAAGGGGCTGTAGAAAGTTATCTCAGTGACGAGGGTCATTTATGTTTTCCAGCAAATATTAAGTGCCCAGTCCATCTCATTCTTCTCGATAAAATCGAGAAGAATGAGATGGGCTGGGCATGTGGCATGTATGGGTGAGGAGAGGGGGGTGTATAGGGTCTTGGTGGGGAAACCGGAGGGAAAGAGACCACTGGGGAGACCGAGGCGTAGATGGGTGGATAATATTAGGATGAATCTCCAGGAGGTGGGATGTGGGTATATAGACTGGATTGGGCTGGCCGATGATAGAGACAGGTTGCGGACGCTTGTGAATGCGGTAATGAACCTTCGGGTTCGTGAAATGCGGGGAATTTCTTGACTAACTGCCAACCAGTTAGCTTCTCAAGAAGGACTCTGCACCATGGAGTAAGTAATCACATCCAAAGTCTTCGAAAAGTTCTTGAGGAAGCCTTATGGCCCCAGCAAAGGAAACTGTTATTTTAATGGCAAGTAACTGTTCCAGTGGATACTTTGTAATGATCCTGTTGTGAAGATAGTGGAGAAAGGTCGACTGATATGGGCTGGACATTTGCCTAAACAGTGGATGATGGTGAGCCTGGAGAAGACACTACCCTTTGGTGAACCGATGGAAGAAGAGGCCGAGGTAGTCCAAAACTAGAGTGTGTGAAAGTCGGTTTCGGCCACTTTAATTCTGAAGAACGGTTGTAGGGGTGGCGAAGAAGCACTCCAGGTGTTAGAGCCAGGGAGACTAAGGATCAAATCACGAGCGATAAGATGTGGGGAACGCAACACGTGCAGAAGAGACATTGGTAGGACAACATTTAGTGACTGGACCACCCGGTAGACATACGTTTTGGAGGCAATTTAATATTTAAAAACTAATTCATACACGTCACGCACAACTATTATATTATATTATATTTGATCTTAAATGAGGGACTGGGTTCGTCTCCTTGTTGATTACGATATTGGTCAGCGCTGGTCTGTTGTGAACGCGAATATGAAACTTCGGCCTTTATGATAGGCGGGACTTTCTTGTATAGCTGAGCGACTCGTAGCATTTAAAGGACTGTTATTCGTGGAATTAATTGTAAATGGAATACGTAGTTCGGTATGCTTGTGGTTGCTAACACTTGCTTTTGTTGTGGCACAATTGACCAAAAGCACTGCGCTGCAATGAAGAAAGAGTAATGATGGCGAACTGGCTAGGAGCAGGCAGAGCGGTCTCACGACCTTGAAAACAGAGTTTAACACGTTTCATTATATGCGTATTGAGGTATAAAATAATGTTTTGAATCATGAATTTATAAAAGGTGTAGAGAAGTTATGTGGTCGTGTCTAGGGGTACTGTTCCAGATTTCGCCCAGAGGAATAGAGGAGAACCATAAGGAGCCTCGCAAACATGTCGAGAATCGAAACTGGGACTTAAACGAATGTGAAGCAGGCGATGTAACCGTTTAGCCTCGACATCAGACGAAATTTTTTAAAAATTTTGGACGCACGGTATGAGTTATGTTAAACGTTATATACACATTTGTGGGCCTGCGTTTGGCGCGCTAGGATGTTACTGAAGTTGCGGCATGTTGGAGAACTATTACATTCATGCAGTTGATTTTGGGTGTTGATTGAAAGCTTTTGAAGTGCCCTTTGGTATGGCATGAAGCATGACCACGTTTGATGAAACGTGATTTATGTCAGAGCGATGATTTATGGGTCTTTCGAGCCTTTCCGGAGCCCCTTGCCTCCCTTCACTTCTTGTCTGTCGACGATTTAGTTGTGAGACAAAAATATCTTGTCAGCGCTTGGAATAATGTTTCTGAAATTGTGGTGTTCTCTGTTGTTCTGTGGGCGAACTTGTAATTTTAGCCACTATTTCACCCCGAGGCGAAACTGAATCGGAAAGCGTCGATATGTGCAGGTGTTCGTGTGTCTGTGTATGTGTGTGTGCGTGTGTGTGTATGTGCATGTGTGTGTGTGTGTGTATATGTGTATGTATGTGTGATGTGCATGAGTGTAATGTGTGTATGTGTATTATGTGATGTGCATATGTATGTGTGTGTGTGTGATGTTCATGTGTGTATGTGTGTACATGTGTCTATGTGCATGTATGTGTGATGTGCATGTGTGTATTTGTATGTATGTGTGATGTACATGTGTCTGTGTGCGTGTGTATGTGTGATGTGCATGTGTGTATGTGTATTATGTGATGTGCATATGTGTATGTGATGTTCATGTGTGTACATGTGTCTATGTGCATGTGCGTGTGTATATGTATGTGTGATGTGCATGTGTGTATGTGTATGTATGTGTGATGTACATGTGTGTACATGTGTCTGTGTGCGTGTGTATGTGTATGTATGTGTGATGTGCGTATGTGTATGCGTGTGTGTGTGTATGTATGTGTGGATATGTACAAACAGTGTATAATAAAAAGCAATATTATTATAAATTAGGAGGGTAGGCAATATGCATACATAAAAGCTTTTAAGCTGCCTACCCTATTTATTTATAATAATATTTCTGTTTATATTATACATTGTGTCACCCACTTCGTAATGTTTTAACAGTTTCATCGATATCTATGTAAAGGGAAAGAGATATCTTCCCGTTGTAAAGTAAGAAGATTGTATCGTTTTCTTTAATTCGAGATGATGCATGGTCTGATGATAGCGCGAACAGAAGGCCGAAACTAGTAAATCATTGTAAACTGTGGATGGTGTTGCTGCATGACGGTATATTTAATAAATATATATGGAAAACCAAAATATTCGGAGATAAACCTGACCGGACGTCACTTTGTCGGCCACAAGGCCCACGTGGACTGGCCTAAAATCGAATTTGCGCCTTCGCCATGAGAGGGCGGCGCCTGTGGCAGGGCGCTGTGCGATTCATGCAGATGGCGAAGTGTTCAGTACACAGTGCATGCAACCGACTGTGCAGTAGTCGTATCCAGAGAGTAGCTTCCAGGAAATTATTAGTTGCCTGCGTACCGTACATTTACGTTACTGGCCGGGCCATTGCAGGAGTAAACAGCGTATGGGGAAATTCCAAATTAAATTCTGTAAATGTATGTAAAAAAGTGCCTTAGTCCAGCTGGAATCTTGGCGTGGAGACCGCTATCCTGAGGTCTTCGTACTTTTCTTCAATACCTTCGATGAAGCAGATATCCGTTCCCTTAGTAGTTCGAATTTATACTTGTGTAGCTGATGCAGTGACATTCAATAAATCGAGCGAGTACGTTCGCATAGCTGAAAGGCCTGTTATCGGAAGGGAATTAGTTCGAATCTTTGTCGGGTGTCTTGACCTACTACTTCTTCCTCCTCCTCCTCCTCTTCTTCCTCCTCCTCCTCATTTTCTTTCTCCTTCTCCTCTTCTTTTTTCTTCTTTTGTGGCTTTTCTCTGTATCGCTATGCGAAACGTTTAATCGTACATTTAAGCCGGACACCGTCCTTTATGTAAATGTTTGCTTTGTATTCATTATGAATTTCCCGTATCCCACGTAGTTATATAAATTATCAGTTAACCCTTTAAGGGTGAAAATAATCCGCACTGTATTTACTTACCGCGCAGTAAACACACCTCATATCGGTTATAAAAGCCAGTCAGTTACTGCTGTGAAGGGAAGTAGCACTGTTTTTCTGAGATCCTTGCAAAAAACATACATGCAGTCTGTGAGCACGACATAGAATTTTTGAATGTTAACTCCAGTGATGGGTTACGGGGCGACGCAGTTGGTTGCGGTACTGCGCTACAAGCCGGAAGGTCGCGGGCTCGATTGCCGATCGGGTCGTTCGAATTTTTTAATGATTTAATTCGGCCGCACTGTGGCCCTGGGATCGACTCAAGCTTTAACAGAAATGAGCACCAGGGGTATCTCTTTGGGGGCAAAGGCGTCCGGTGCGTAGGGCTGACAACCTTACCACCTTCCTGCGCCGCTGGGAGCCTCAACATCTTGGAGCTCAAAGAGCTTGTAAGGCCTGTATGGGATAGCTTTAAACGCACTTCTACATAAAGTAACCTGAAAGTAAGCCATTACATCTTTTGAAGAAACGAACAAGTAGCTGCGTCATCTTAGCCACCTGTATGAGAGTCTGAAGAAGGAAAATGTCGGTTGGTGATGATACTGCTAAGTTATACTATGATGGCAGAATCTGGAGATACGGAGTTGGGATGACCTAAATTAGGACGATGCCATTAAATTTTATAGGGAATAATTTTAAAATGGGTAATAAAAAAAAGAGATATGAGGTTGTAGACTGGATTCGCCCTACTGTGGATATTAACCGGTGGCAGACTCGTGTGAATAGAGTAATGAATTTCCAGGCTTCATAAAATGTGTAGAATTTAGCTGTGAGGTATTGTTGTATGTTGAAGAAGGACTGCGCCACGTGGAGTCAGTCAGAAGCGTTACATAATGATTTCGTGGAACATGATGCTGTAGCATTTGATAATTGTACCATCATCAAGAAATTACTCCGAAGTAAAATATGGTCTGGCCAAACAGACGCCAAAAGGAAGTGACGTGCCCAGAACACATCATGTGAAGCGAGTCTCGTAAATTTATAAAAATATACGTAAAAACTTGCTTGGAACATTAAGAATATCAACATTCGAGTTCTATAAACATCTGTAAATTCCAATTGCGCGCTTTTAGATGTAAATTATAAATAAGAACAACCTAATTAAACGCCAGTCTCTTCGCGTAAATCTCTACTTTCCAACGTGAGACCACTGAAAACGGGGAACAAATAAGTCTACGTACAGGCCATTTCCCCCCTCCCCTCCCCCCAAAAAATCTGCACCCCTAATTTTTACAATTTTAAACTCTTATATTTTATATTCACATCTATATTTTACATTCACCTCTTAAGTCTTTTTTTTTTAAGTTTACACAAACATGATTGTATACATTTCTTAAACTTTGATTTAATGGAGTAGAGTACATCACATTGTGTGTGTGTAATTAGGTAAAAGTGCAATACATTTTTCCTTATTTTAAATTGTTGTGTCAATGGCTCGATGATGTCCATAAACGACCGACACATGTAGCTGTTTCTAAATAAAAGGTAGCTTTGTTCGACGGCAGAGTAAACGATTTGTTTTTGAATGTTCTACAGTTTTATTCATAAGGCTGCATATCCGTGTTTTGTATTTTTATATGACAGTAGACCAGTAAGGTTCGAGATCTCAAATCCATGCAACTGTTGATGTTTCCTTTTTGTTGCTGGAGTCAGCCTCGTGATATCGGCCGAAACGTGTAGCTGATTTTGTATGACAGATTGTTGCGTTTAGCCTGAATATGCAGTGCTTCTGATTTTACTTGGAACACAACGGTGTTGAGTTAACTTCAGATAAAGAAATTGCTGTTTGGAATGGAATGTATATCACATGTTGTGCAGTGAGCGAGGTGTACGGTGTTGTTGTGATGATATGTTTTTCTGTGCTGCCTGCCATCTTCGGCTATTACAGAGCAGTGTGGACGAAAGCCGGCGTTGCCAACTGAGAGAAGTAGGTGAACAGCGTGCTTTTTGTATCACTGATTCTTTCTTAAGGTACAAATTCGTGTTTGTTTTTGTACTCCTTCTCTTGGGACACGGTTTTGGCTTGGACATCATGAGTGATTGATGCATGATTGTTACGTTTACTTCTCACGCAACGATCCATCCTCCGGTTTATTCTCAGAGTACAACCAACAAGATGCAACGATTCTCAAATTTATTTATTTTTGTAAGACGCTGTACATGTTTCAGATGGGTTTTTCGTCCATCATCAGGAGCACAAAACTGCTGCTACCTGCTGCTAGCAGCAGTTAACAGTAACGGTCTGACAAATGCCTGACGCTGTGAGTTTTGTGCTCCTGATGATGGACGGAAAACCCGTCTGAAAAATGTAGCGCGCCTTACAGAAATAAATAAATATGAGAAACTTTGCATCTTGTTGGTTGTACTCTGAGAATATATTAGCGATGCACGGACCTATGAATGTTAAATCCTCCGGTTTCAAGGATTCCTGTGCCGCCACCTAGAATGGACTGTCAAAGACGTCAGTACTGGTTCACAGGATGTTTCACAAGCAAAGTAAGGCCGCGTTCAAATCATTCCTCTTTTGATCGTTCTGTTTGTTTAGGAGCTTGTAATGACTGTAGGGATCACTACGTAAAGTGAGATTCTATCAGGCAGTAAATCATTTTATGTATTCTCATGGCCATTACCGGCATTTATTGAGACCGTGTGCTGGTCAGGCACGTCGCGGGATGGATCAGCCAGGCGCAGGCCTCGAGTCTTACAGCCAGTTGGCCGCCTTCCGCATTCAGGCAGCTGAAATGTTTATGTAAATAATAATTGCCCAGTATTTTTTGTTTCTGTGTAACATTTCACACCCAGCATGTATGCCTTTGCCCATCACATTAGCTTTGAGATCTTCTGGCTCGCGGACGGTGGGATTCTACATGGGGCACGGTGTGTATTTATGTCTTCGGTGCTTTGTGTGGTTGAAGGCCTTATGACCGGCCGATCTCCAGCCCAGGGAAACCCACCAGATGCAGTTTCAGGAGATTCTAAACGGAAACGTACCGGAGAGCGTGAATACTCGCTTGGACCCTAAGTTTAGGTCTTGATTATCATGACCTTGTAAGTGGTATTCCGCAGTCCTTACAGAACAAGTTCGATATAGCACCACATCGATTTTTTGGCCATATCCTATGCAGTTCACATCTTTATACCTCATTCGCCGTTGCGTAATATCTGCCATTGGCATGGCGTGCCTTATAACCCCAGATACATAAGCGACGTACGTATGTAATATATTTAACCCGTTATTAGTGCCTTGTGTTGTCGTAGTCTAACTGTTGATAGCCTAGCGTGTGTGCACCGTGAAACCTCACGACACTTCACGTTCGACTACTCAGTGTGTTTGTGTGTTCCATGTGATTCTTACACACAAAATATTTCTGCAAACAGCATTAACATGTTTGTATTCCAAATTGAGGTGGAGTGTGTTCTCTCTGACGTAGGAGCTATTTCATACACGTGTAACTTTGTAGAACAACGCAAAGCGTACAATAACGCTGCTTGAATTTGTTAGGTTCTTGCACGGTCACGCCAAACGTTGGAGCGAACTCTGAATTTGAAATTATTCTGTCCCTTGTTACCGATTGGTAGGTTTTGTGCCGTCGATTGCGCTTGTCGAGATTTTCCTCAATTTATTAGCCGTCAAGGGTTGTATCACTTCATATCCGTCTTCACTTAGTAGCCAGCATGTGTTGTATCTGAGTGATATCACCAGCATGTATAAGAAGTTTCTCCATTGTCACAGAAATGCACAAAACTATACAGTCTTAAAACATACTTCAACGTAATTCGGAGGCGAGAAAAAAAATGTATATCGTTTAAAAATATAAATTCCATTTTTTTAAGGCACAACGAAGAGCTTGGATACGTATTGCAATACTAATTTGTACGTCAGCACAACTGTTTTTATTACACTGCAAGTATAACCTCACAACTCTGGAATAATTAAATGGTAACGGGACATTTTTAAAATGGTAAACGCCAATGCACTATTTTTTTAGATTTTAAAAATGTATTTTAACCATTTAGTTACATACTTTGCAAGTTTTACTCTCCTAGACAAATTATATGGCTTAAATATTTCACTGATGTAAACACACTGGGATCTCAATGTGTGCACAACATCCTGCGACTTAACCTGTAAAGAATAGGCCTGAAGATGACTGTTCAGTAGTCGAAACATGTAGCCTGCATAATTACCTTTTGTAATAAAAACAGTTGTGCTGATGTACAAATTAGTATTACAATAAATTCCAAACATGCAAACACACAAAAAATTTCCAACTACGAAGATATATATAAAAAATTTTAAATATGTCCACAAGTCAAGATACCAGAAATACAACTACGATTCAGTAAAAACAAAAATAGTAAAATATAAAACAACCAACACACTGAGTTCGTGGAGGTAAAATCAAATGCACAAAAACACATAACACAAGAAGAACAAAAGACCTGAGTTAAATCGCATTTTAGTTCTTTCCGTATCAAAGGGAACCAAACAGGGGATATCTCCAAACTGAGGTGACTAATAGGATTGCCGGAACATAACATGTGAGCCATTTATATTTGCTGTAAGTAGCACTGGGCTCAGACCGTAGAGTACTAGCCCGTGTTCAGTCAGACTTGTGTCCTTCTTCATAGGCATGCAATACACTTTTTTGACTTGTCAAAGTGCTGTTCTTTCAAATTATATTTTTTGTTTCTTTGACCTTTTACCCAGACGTTTGCCCATTTCACGAGTGTAGTTTCTTCTATATTCACAAGTGATCTCGCCTTGTACCATTCCATCTTCATTTGATAGCCAACAAGTGTTGTGTCATTCCACCAATGCTTTATGACCCTTATTCATCTATCAATGACGCTATATAATCTTAGCAGTGAGCACATCATTAGATAACACGCTGAACAACACACAACATGGCTGAACATGTCTGTCCTGCAAGGTACATTTGAAAGGCTGAATGTTTGGCAACATGGTGGGGTGAGTGCAGATTATCTCTGTGTACAGTCAGCCGTACTGTGTCTGGTGTCTGTAGACACAGAATTTAATGTTCTGTAATATTTCAGTGCAGGTAGTTGGTTAAATTGTGACGGCATGCATATTGTCTGGAATTAAGCAATCGTTTCTATTAGCACCGTCACTTGATGTTCAACAAATAAAGACAAACTGGCTTTTTTAAATTTAAGATACATATTAATATACAATTTTTCTTATAACAAGAACATTTGAAGTTTGAGGGTTGTTTGACCGTGCATCTTCTTCATGAAATAAAGGGAAATGCCAACTTGATGCAACTAGGTAATTTTATTGATGTATTTCTTAGCTTCACATATTTCGGGTACATACGCCCATCATCAGGAGCATTAGATGTTGAGTTGCAGCATACGGTTTTCTGCACCGAGTTTTTTGATGGGTGGTGGTTTTGAGAGCCGCTGCGTAGGTCGTGTGTGCGGTGCGGATGGTGCCATGAGTCACATGGCACCATCCGCACCGTACGAAACATGAGTAAAGGGAACCAAAAGAAATCAGGGCAACATGGAAGACAAAGGACCTACAAAAACATTGCAGCTCGAGAGTTTTGGATTACCAGTGGCGACTGCATCACAGGACTGCAACACTTTTCGTAGAACTTAGGGGACTGGTTGTTAAGAAGGGATACGATTTCAGCAAGGAACCGTTCGTGCGTAAGAGAGAGGAAGTAACAGGTTGCTTGAGACATGCGTAATGGTGAGTATCATAATAGGAATTTCTCACCAAATAAGAGGTGAGCAGGGCGTTTAGCACGCCCAAATTATATCCACAATAAATTAAGTCACAAAACTCACATTTGATATAAATTAGGAGAGGTAGTTACAGTTGGGATGATTATGTCAGTATTACACAGAGACAAATAGTGTGTCGAATGGATTGATCTGGCTCGGAGTAGCGACCGGTGACAGGATCGTATGAATATGTTAATGAAAGATCATGTTCCATAAAGGGTGGGGTGGGGTGGGGGGTATTTGCTTGCTGACAGAGCGACTTTTGGCGTCTAACAGAGTGTTCTGTTGCATGGAGTCAAGTACGACACGTAGCAAAGACAGTGGAACAGGATCTGCACCAGTTGGTAGCTCACAGGTGGTGAAGGAATCGATCGTTGTGATGGAACTCCACGGTTACTCACTTCGTTCGCAGGAGGTAAAGCTCTGTAAGGTTTGCCGTTTGAAGAGATGTTGATATGATTTTGGATTTGATATCTGCATTTTGCTGCACAGTACATTTATGTATTGCGTTTCGTTGTTACAATAAATGCTGATTATTTCACTACACAGCTTTACAGCGTGTTCTCTGTGAGGTAGGAAGTGGCGTTTTATACATATATGACATGAACGGCAGGCTGCAAAAAGATACTGCTGTCAGTATTGTGACCGAAAGAGACGGAGGCATTGTGTACAGTCAGAAAGGTTGTAGCAGATGTACAGCAATGTGTGAAACTGAAATTTGGAAAGTCGATGCTTTGTCTGAGGATCGTATAATTCGGTATCCATCTGGCACAATTCTTGAATGAAGTTATTGGTGACCATCAGCGTGGTTTATGCCGTAAGAGGCCAACAACTGATCACATCCTTCCATTCCATAAGTATGAGAAGAGCAATGAGAAAACAGTTATTTAATTCGCCGCGTTTGTAGTTTATCGTCTTTGAATGGTTTATTATCCGGTTAAGAGAGATGTGTTTTATAATACTGCAACTGGCTTTAGAATACGTGGAGGAAAATTATGCAATGTACAATGTAGACCTAATGCAGTTTACACTTTGAAGCATGAATTTCGTCTAAATGTTGTGCGAAAATTCAGCTTGTGTAAACACGCTGCATCTTCGTCACAAAGAATTTCCGGTTAATGCTGTTTAGGCAAATAATTTACCGTTACTGTGAGTCGAACCGGACACACACGGCCGCACTCTGTATGTGCAAGAAGTTAAAAGTTTTGAATATTACGGCTGTTCGCCAATACTGTGGCCACCGCATTCGGGAATTGAAATATGATGCGTGAGGTGTGTAGCGGAATTCATGTGATTTACATTTATCAGATATATTCTCAAGTCACATTGGGCATCAACAGTGGATGTGCTTTATTGTTAGCATACATGCTAGGATGGGAAGGGAATGGGGCTAAGAAAGTGGAGAAAAGGAATGCCTGCGAAGTTTGTATTTCAAGTCTGAGAATATATGACGTAGGTTCTGAGGATGGGAGATGGCTGGAATTGGTTGAACAAGATCATGTCGAAAGGTAGGGAGTTACATTATATGAACCTTCTGGGTATTTCTGTCAAACAGTTATTTGATTGGTGATTTTTAATGAAGAAACACTAATTGTGAGTAGAGTTTAGGAGCTGACAGACGAAGTAGCCGGAGATGACGTGAACAGAATGCTTACTTCATCCCTTCTTTCCCTTCCCTCCCATGTATCTTTATGAGTTAACCCTTTATTTACTCACTTCCGTATTTTATTGTCGGAATTATTTTAACCCTTTAAAACGAGTGGCTAGTCAGTATATCATACGCTTTACCATTAAGAGCTCTACGTATGATCATAGTGCATGTTTGTGGGTTTTGTATGATTCTGTCTGTAAACAATAATTTACCCAGACAGCGTTAACGTATTGATCTTTAGACGCAGGTTGTTTCCTTGAGGCACCAGAGTCGTCCATATGCTTAATTAGTAACAACGACGTAAATATTTATGGGAGGCCCGAGATGGAGGCGAATTAGTAACAGAATTTTTTAAACTATATTAATATATCGTTATTACCTTGAGGGTTGTTTGACCGTGCATCTTCCTCATGAAATAAAGTGAAATGCCAACTTGATGCAACTAGGTAATTTTATTAACGCATTCTCAGCTCCACATGTTTCGGGTACATAACGTCCATCATCAGGAGCATTATTGAGTTGCACCATATGGTTTTCTGCACCGAGTTTTTGGATGGGTGGTGGTTTTGAGAACCGATGAGTAGGCTCTCAAGACCACCATCCATCCACAAACTCGGTGCAGAAAACCATATGGTGCAACTCAACATCTAATGCTCCTGATGATAGGCGTATGTACCCGAAACGCGTGGAGCTGAGAATGCATCAATAAAATTACCTAGTTGCATCAAGTTGGCATTTCACTTTATTTCATACCATTATTACATTCAACATATTTTGTTTGTGAAACTTAATTCCTTGAGGACCAAGGTGTGTCACGTTGTGAGTGTACATGGTATGATAGGAATTTGAGGTTGCGTTCGCAAAGATGCAGACTGAGATTAATGGCATAGTAACTGTTTGCTTTGCGAGTTACCGTAGGTGGCAGTATCGTCATTACCAGTAGTTACCACAGCTGCTACTAGTAGTGTCTACCAGATCTTTCTTAGGTATTTATGTTTATCAACACTCGCTGATGTCTGAATATTCGATCTTCCAGTGGATCAAGGCGAGAGAGAGCGTATGTTTCGTGTGTTGCACTGTTGCCAAGAACGTGTGTTAGTGGCAACGAAATACCAGATACAGGCGCTGTGTTGAGGAAGACCGGCTTCTGAGCGGTGTTCTGTATAGCAGTGTTTTTCACCCAGCTGGACGGTAGAGTGTGGTTGGCGGTGGGATGGGAGGGCTTGACAGTTCGACCTTCCTTTGATGGCTGATGTAATGCTGAAATGCACGTAATTGTAACAAGTTATGAAATGACCTCAGGGTGTAGCACATGTTCAGTAAGTACCTCTCCCACTCCGTTATTTCCGTATAAGAATTTTTCCATACCGTAACAACATATTTTCTGTCGGTCATGCTCGGTTATGTGTAGATCATCCACTACTAATGCCGCACAGAAAGCACTGCCTCAGTTACGAAGGGCAGTACAAGTGAGATGTTTTCATAAACGTACGTACTTTTTTTTCCGATTCTAACCAAAATCGGAATATGTCGCCTGATATTAGTAGAAATTCCAAACATAAAATTATAAACAAATCGTTCTGGTGGGAGTCAACAGCCTACTGTACCATACGGACAAACGCAGAGAAGTGACGAGTCTAATGGTTACTTTTCGCAGCTGCTATGTGAAGGCGCCAAAAATACGCTTCTTGGTGACGGGAAGCTTTGTTCTTGCTATGGTGCACCTTTGCTTGTTTCTTTTGTCTTATTTGTTTTATTTACTTATACAAAATAACTATTGGGGCGCGAAGAAAACGGTTGATAATCCCTCGTTTCTTTTAGTAACATGTTGTCACTTAATTGTGCGCAGTCTTATGCGGCAGCACGGTGCCAATGTCGTGACGACTTGTTTACTGCAGAAAATATAGTATATCTTTGTCCAAGTAAGCCATGCGCATACGTCATATTGTGTTCCGTATACGGGCCGCTAATTTATTATGCATCCGCCTGCAGCATTTGAACGTGTGTTGTACGCAGATGTCAACACAATGCACACGCATTCTGCAACGTTCAGTGCATGCAGTGCTGTCTGTCCTTCACACAATAATAGTGTCTTTAAGGACACACAGAGGTCCATTAACATGTCCACAGTAGACCGTGATCTTATTTCCTTCATGGTGGAAGGTTGCTGTGCCAGCGTCCAGGACGTGATTTTAAATGCCGAATCGTGGCGGCGCGCGTCGGTTGACGTACGTTGCCAGATGTAAATGTCATATTGCTGGAAGCACAGCCGTTCGTTGGCACATTTTTTAACGATGTAAATGTGCGAAGTGATGTTCTCACGGCGATTGTTATGGAGATTATCGTCCTGCAGCCTGTTGCGAATGTGTCGACAGTTCGGCAGCAAAATGTTTCACCTTGCAGATGGTGGCAGTTCGTTCCTCTGAGATACCGAAAATTTTTACCAGACAACGCAGCGTCACATTTTTTATTACTGTAATCTTTCCAAGATATATGATTATTTTTACCAAGTTGCAATGTTTGTATATATATGGCGCAACCACGAAACTGAGAGTTTCATTTGGAGATACTCAGATTATCGGCTGCCCCCTCGGGAATTTGAGGGCCGGGATAGCTCAGTCGGTATAGCGACTCGCTACGGGCTGGACGGTCCGGGAATCGAATCCCGGTGGGGGGGGGCGACATTTTCCGCACCCCTTCAGACCGGCCCTGGGGACCACCCAGCCTCCTATACAATGGGTACCGGGTCTTTTCCCGGGGACAAAGCTGCCGGGTCGTGGCGTTGACCACCCACCCCAACTAGCGCCGAGGTTAAAGAAAGAGTAGAGCTAAACCTCTACTCCCCTCTGGGCCTTCGTGGTCTGTTCTGGGGTGAACTTTTGCTTTACTTTTTACCTCTACCTCGGGAATGTATATTATTTCCTTGGGGGATGGGAATGCCGGGACAGTGGCGTAAACGGGTACCTCCCTCCACACACACACACACACACACACACACACACACACACACACACACACACACACACAACCC
>Ga0123352_10006664_pt1 | contig 17720 bp, 7 predicted proteins | sample TergutLab28metaG_FD_89700 | JGI IMG/M metagenome (GOLD analysis project Ga0123352, IMG submission 89700) | Labiotermes labralis P1 segment gut microbial communities from Petit-Saut dam, French Guiana - Lab288 P1 | ecosystem: Host-associated > Arthropoda: Insects > Digestive system > Gut ... | reverse complement strand
GGTTTGGGCTGGCCCAGGATACAGACAGGTGGCGGACGCTTGTGAGTGCGATAATGAACTTTCGGGTTCCGTGAAATGCGGGGAATTTCTTGACTAGCTGCAAACCAATTAGCTTCTCAAGAAGGACTCTGCACCATGGAGTGAGTAAGTAAGTAAGTAAGTAATACATTCACGACAGTGCGGTGCATCGAGACCTTTGAATATATGTCGGCATTGAAAGTTTAAAGGCATACAACATTGTGTGGCATATGCTGCACCCATGGCTTGAGGGTAACAGTCCACACTTTCAAACGCTCTATTTACGTGACTGAAGTTTCCAGAAACATATGAAAACAAAAGCCGCGTGGAATATTCGCTTGTGTAACCGTTATGACAGCGGTTAAAGACGGCTAAACTTTAACTGTGTTTGAGGTGTTATGAGTCTTGGAACCTTGATAATTATGCAGTGATTGATTCGGATGACAGAGAAATTAACGCACTTGATATGGAGCGTGTTATAATACCATATTTCACGAACACGGCATTTACCTAACCCAAGTTGAAGTAAATGATGTTGTAGAAGACATAAATCTGCCCGAGAATAAAGGAAAGCTTCTTATTTCCGGATTAAAAGGCTGGCATTTTCCAGCAGCAAACACTGAGTGCTTTATTTTGTAGCCATGAGCTTGGAAGAATATTTTCCAGGAATGAACTAATTAGAACACTAGTCCATGAACATTACATAAGCCTGAATAATTCTTCATTTTTCTTCCAATTGAACTCTAAAGGCTGTTTTTTTTCCTAATGAATAGTATTCACCATCAGTTCCCATAGGCCGTGTTTTGTACACGGGTTATAGGGAGGTGCTTAACGTCTGGTCAGTTGTATACAGTACAATAAATACTAATGGAAGATCTCTGGAGATTTAAGGCCCACAATTCTTATGATCGGCAGACAACTCTTTTATACAAAATTCTACTGCTGCTTAGGCGAGTGGGACATAAGGTAATAATTCGATAAGGATATAGCAGTCATAACACAACTATATTATCAGGCGTATAGAACATATCAAAATCAACTACATGTTTCGGCCAATGTTGCTGTGGCCATCTTCAGGTTGAATACAATTTATCGAGAAGTTATATAGATATATAACACAGAACAATCATTAGTATTAGTGTAGGTAAGGGAGAACGAGATCTAGTTTCCCCTTACCTACACTAATACAAATAATTGTTCTGTGTTATATCTATATAGCTTCTCTGACAAATTGTATCCAACCTGAAGATGGCCACAGCAGCATTGGCCGAAATATGTAGTTGATGTTGATAATTTATATACACCTGATAATATAGTTGTGTTGTGACTGCTGTATCCTTATCGAATTATTACCTTTGGTTCTAACAAACACAACGGTGATGACGGTCCTTGAAGTTGAAAGTGAGTGGGACAGTGTGTCGAGAAGTAATCACTATGTGGAAACTGTGCAGTAACAGAATTGTATCGTCGTGAGCAGTTGCTTCCTGGGTCGGATATCATTGCAAGCGACCCACTTGTACAAACAAGAAAACCGGTCTGCTCCCACCTCGTATAAAGCATGGATTATTGAAAAATTCTTTGTAGCTCTTGAACCGGTATACGGTAACTTTTTGGTATCAGCAGCAGAAGTTTCGAAGAGTGAGTGATGCGAGGATGAAAGAAGGAATCTTTGTCTAAACTCACACAAAGAAGCTTATGAATTATAGGAATTTTGATGAAGTCCTAAAGGGAAGTGCGGTGGCGGGTTAGAGTGCAATCAAATTGGCTGATGGCAAGATTCTGGGCAACAGCAGAGCGCCCAGCTATAGACCGTTGAGCGAAGGCAGAGAATGCTGTGAAGTTAAATGTCGATGAAAAACAATTCTTTCTTATTCGGTCTTTTTTTTTTGATCAAAACTTTAAAAAGTCAGCGACGAGCATGGTGAAAGGTTCTACCAGGGCGTTGGTAAAGTGGATAAAGGGTGCGAGGGGATTTATAATCTGAATATGCTAGCTAACTACTGCTGGCAGCTGTAAAGGAAGACTTTATGTATAAACATAGGAGATCAAATAAATTGAAAAAGATTTTGAGCAAGTCGTATGTGGATTTGTATTTTGTATCCCTGTGTCACAGTGTTATAGTAAGTGCAATTACAAAATAACTTCTTAAAAGCTTGCGTTTCCTTTTGTATATTTGATATGATCCCACATAAAAGTGAAGAGACATTTACTGTTAGATTCTATGTATCGTATGTGTTGTGGTAAGTGTGAATTCATAATGGTTAGATACTTTCTCTTTTCAATTTATCAAAAATTTTACTTGCTACAAAATATTTTACCATTATACGAATCAGTGGGTCAGAAATAATATGGTCCACCAAAACTGTTCATGAAACAAAGAAGCAGAAGTGTGATGTCAGTATTAGAAACCGAAATTAGCCGAACAACCAGGTATTAATACACTGAATTATTCTTTAGGTAAAGGAACGAAATGAAATGTTAAGCCATTGCTAAGGCAATTTGTGTTCTTTTTTAACAGTGTGTGTTATTATATTATCTGAAGCGTTTTATGGAAAATCTTGCTTATAGGAGGGGCTTGCGGAACTTAGGGGTGGATTTCTGGGAAGGCCTGGTTGTAACAGTGATTGTACTTGGCGGTTAGTCGTGTTTCCTGTCGGCTATAAATTTGTGATGAAGATAGTGATGATGATGATCAGTGTGAGAACTGTTAAGGTCCAATCTGTCCGAAAAATGTATTTCGTAATCAACAACCTTGCAGCCATTATCACAGGTTTCTTACGCAGTAAGACACTTTTGTGGAACTGCCAGCCATTAATTTGTTGAGTTTCTGTCTTAAGCAGTCTGCTTTATTCCACCAGAAGAATTATTAATAAACTGACATCCGTCAGATAAAACCATACATTTAAGAGTCAGGAAATAGCTACATGTCTGTAGGACTGGGACCGTATGAAATATTTTAATATTGACCTAACCAGCTATTATCAAAATTCTTCATATGGTATCGAGCCTACCAATACTTCATTATACAAGGTCCCATGTCTAGGGCTTTTTAAAAATATTTTACTTTATATGTACAGATACTTTAAGCCATCAACTTCGCATATTTGCGAAATTATTGAATCGTAACTAGGTATTTGACAGTATATAAGTAAGTTTGAGTTCTAACTTGAATATTCAATAAATACAGCTATAAAAGTTTAGCTTTTTAATTTGTATACACAGCCCAATGACGGCTGAACGCTAAACCCAAACACGTAGCTATTTCCTGACTTTTAAGTATGCAGTTATGAATGGCGGAAAATTAGTGATTTCATTATTATTATTATTATTATTATTATTATTATTATTACAATACAGCGAATGACCGCAAAGGTAAAACACTTATTGCACACAATTTGATAATTTGCATTTATGTTTAGGCCCATATGGGAAGATTCTATTAAAATTATTCTTAAAAAATCGGATGGATTGGATTTATTTGGCTCACGGTAAGGAAAAATGGCGAATTCCTCCGAACACATTAATGAGCCCTCGGGCTCCATAAAATATGGAGAATTTCTTGAATGTCTGAGGAACTAGAGCTTCTTAAGAAAGAATCTGCGCCATGGAGGTATTTGGTTTGACCTCAGTTACAGTTTACATACTAAAAGTTTTGCACATTTCTCCGGAGGCACAAAAATTTGAAATACTCGACATATGATGACCAAATTTGCATACAACAGAACGGAAGAGAAAGATGTAATGAAAATACAGCAAAGTGGAGTAACCGTCAGCAGAACAAAATGTAGAAGGAAGGAAAAATTACACACAATTAAAGAACAAATAAAAAACTCGGAAGGATTTTCCATTTTTCGAAAATCAGATTGGGATTTCAGCGAAAATATTTTAGAGCCTGAAGGCATAAACACTGTTTTACGATATGTTATAGGCCATAAATTTCAATATAAATTGGAAGTGAAAGGATATAAACAAATACAAAAAAGTGGTAGACCTCTGCGTGAATGTGTGTCAGGAGTTCGGCTTGATGTAAGGAACACAGTAAATATATTTAAAAATTAGTACTTCTGAACTCATGGCATGATTGTGGTAATATATAAGTAATGGTAAAGTTGATGTATTACTTAAAAACTGTTGAATATGTGGCAACAATATTTTATGTATATTTGCAAACGCAACTTCAATAAGTTTGGCAATGTATTTATAACGTAGCATTGAGGCGCGTTCATGCAATCACTGTTGCAGTGGAAAAGCCTTAAGTACTACTGAGTATGTGTATAGCTTAGTTATCCAGCATGCAACGCGCATGCGCCATATTGTCATCTGTGGCTTGCCCCGCTGTACAATATTTTTCCATATAATCTCATAAACAGCACGATTTGAGAAAAACGGTATTGAACATAAAATGTGTTTTCATTTCCTCTACAAATTTGGTCTAAAACATTTCTCATTCTGGGAAGAATGAGTGAGATGTGATAAAAAATTTCCAGTGGTATCCATGTAAACTACCCGTTATTCTTGTCCGATTTTAATGAATCTTGAATTTTCTCGTCAGTTTTTCGAAAAATACTCAAACATGAAATTTCATGAGAATCCGTCCAGTGGGAGCCGAGTTTTTCTATGCGGACAGGGACGGACGGACGGACATGAAGATAATAGTCGCTTTTCGAAATTTTACGAACGCGCCTGAAAACGGCAATCTATGAGCGGCGTGCAAATGAACACAATTTGAACTTGATATGTTCCATTCCATACATTAAAAAGGATATTTCAGTTCATATAACAAGCATAACGTGACCAACAAATGCACAAATGTACGATGTCTTTATCACGACAGCGATCGAAACATGTGGGTGAAGGAACACAAAGTGTTAAACACATCTTACATATGTGCATTTGTTTGTCTTGGTATCTGAACACAATTTGCTTTGAACTGGAACCGAACATACTTTACTATTCCATTGGTTGGTAGCAGTAGATATGCGAGTAGAAAAACTAAAGAATAGAACGAGCAAAACCTCACGACAGTTGCAATTTAGTACGATCGTATACACACACACACATACACACACACACACACACACGCACACGCGCATACGCACACACGAGAGAGAGGATTTGGTCAAGCGAGGCAAGTGTCCGAGATAGGAAGAAGGAAAGTGGAAGCGATGATGCACAGAAGAAGTAGGTAAACAACACGACCGAACGCAGTGCATGGGAGAGATAAGTCAGAATGTGGAGAGATTTATGATTTTATATGCTTTTGAGGTCAGTTACAAGTAAAAACTTAACAAAGGATCTTAACATACAAAGTGGAAATCCACTGATAATATTCTGAATGAAGACAATTGTTTTCAATAGAAAATTATCTTTTTAAAAGTTTTATAGCATGTGCAGTTACAGAGGTCAGGGAACAAAAATATTTTCCAGTCAACGAAACTAAAATTACTGGACAATTTGCAGATTTTTTTTTGGGGGGGGGGGGCGAGTTAAGACGTTACGACACGTTTCGGTTTTACTTGAACTGACTTCTTCTTTTGTTGGCGTTACAACCCACTATGGGTGATTCTCTTCCATTCCGTCATTTCCTTACTCATTTTTCTCCACCCTCTTATTCCCATCGTCTGGTTATCTTCTTCAACGTCTTCAATCCATCTTTTCCTTGGTCTTCCTCTGATTCTCCTACCCATTGGATTCCAGTCTAATATTCTTTTAAGCATTCTCGCTCCATCCATCCTCATCACTTGTCCTAGCCAGGCCATTCTTCTCCTTTTTATAAATCTTACTCTGTCTGCACTTCCTATATGTTCATTCAGTTCATGGTTCTTTCTGATTCTCCAAATTCCATTTTCGTCTTGTACTGGACCAAAAATTTTTATTTAGTAAAACAAAATGCGATAAAATTGAAAATATAAACTTAGAAGTAGTGTATTTATAATATTTATGCACTTGGTTCTCTCTTGAACGTACCTAGAATATGCCTCTTAAATTAACAGCATTATCTGACTCCGTCCATTCTGGTGGCAGTGCTACATGGTGAAAATCCTTTCACCTTTGTGGTCGCTGACATTTCCAATGTTGTTAATAAGTCCAAGTGAGAGCGAAGGAAGTGTATTTTCAGCGTTATTGTGTGCTCCATCATTCTGTGGGCTTGAAGTCTTCGCTGAACCAAATGTTTGTTGTTGGGTGATATGTGGTTGCCTAGGAAGTTTTCAACATCTAATTTAAATTCTTCCAACACTAATGTTTTAGTTATTTCTTGGAGGTCACCATAATTCCCATAATTCATGAGCTCGCTTACACCAGGACCGATGAAGATTCCTACTTTCATCTTCGCTTCACTCATGTGTGGAAACTTCTGCCGTACATACCGGAAACTTTCTCTATGCCGGTTTGTGGCCCTCCTATCATTTTAATAAATCCAAGCTTGACGTGATGTGGAGGTAAAACTTTTCTGTTTATGTACGAGCACAAGTGGGTCATTTGAAACGATCTTTGACCCAGGAAGAAATCTTCTACGGCGAGTCCATTCTGTCACAATAAAATTAGTACTTTTGCATTAATGTCCCATTTACACAAGTTCATATCACCAACCTGGCTGCCTTTGAATATCTGGAGATAATCCAGTAATATTTATTAAGCTGTATATAGCTGAGCAGACGTTACATGTTTTCTTGTTATTTTCGTGTATACTGCATGGGCGACAGGGATTGGTAGTTACATTTACTGTAGGGAAAACAAACTTCAGAATTGGCTTTGAAGAATCACTGAGTGATCACCAGTCCTGAGGCCTGTATTCATACCCTAGCATCCCGATCAGTTCGAAAAGAGCATTAATCTTGGAAAGTGAGGTTAGAGGTTTATTTTCACGGTTGCAAAATATAAAAACTACTTGCTTTTGCTGGAAAATTCCAGCCTTATAAGCAGAAAACAAGGAACTCTGCTTAATATAGGGCAGATTTTAAGGCTCGTAAAGGATAATTTCATTCACCCTGATTTGGTAAATGAGGTTTTGGTAAATTTGGTATTACATATTTTTTATAATGATCCATATCATATGCATTCATACTTCTGTCACTTGAATCTTTCTCTTCATCATCATCGTTATTAGAAGACACGGATGTATCACATATAGGTAACTTTTCATTATATGTCACGGGCTACAGGGCTGGTGGTATTTACATGTGTTCGATAGGGCATATTTTTTAAAATAAAATCTTTCTCACCGTCACTTTGTAAACCGCGAGTTTCTTGTGTGTTATTTTGAGATTGAACCCGGGTCTCCTCGGTGAGAAGCCAACGACAGACCTGAACCATGACACAGGCATCTTAATGGCTAGCAACAATATTTTTGGGTGTTTAGTAGGTTTTTTGCAGTAAACGTGTATAGACAACTTTGCGGATTTTACCTCTGTGTGTTTGTGTGTGTTCAAAGCAGCTGGTCTTCGATAAAATGAATCATATCAGACATTTTTTAAATTAAAAAAGTAATTTAAAACAAGATTTGCGTTAAAGGGGAGTGACTGACATTAATTATCGCTTTTAAGTAGTGTATGGAGATACGTGGAACATTCTTGGCTACTAGAGAAGGTATTACTGGACCGGTTCTGGTAGTTTTTATCACGAGTAGAGGAAGCTGTTATGGAACACGCACACACACACACACATATATATATATATGGTGGGATATTAGAGAGATGGGAGATAGATGAGGAACTGTGTGTTTGCTTCATAGACTAGCAGAAGGCGTTTGACCGAGTCAAATGGACCAAATTAATGCAGATCCTAAAGGGAACTGGTATCGACTGGCGTGAAAGAAGATTGATTAGCTACTTGTACATGGCTCACGGTTTTAAAGTACGACTGAACCGAGGAGAGACAAGGAATGTGAAGATTGGAAGAGGAGTTAGACAAGGATGCTGTTTGTCACCAATTCTGTTCAACTTGTACAGCGAATGCGTTACAAAGGAAACTTTGGAAGGTTTTGGAGACTTCCAAGTAGGAGGGCAAATAATTCACACTGTGAAATATGCAGATGACCTTGTGTTACTGGCTAAGGAAGAAAAGGTGCTACAAGACATGATTGATAAACTAATTGAAATTGGAGGATGCTATGGAATGGAAATGAATGTGGAAAAAACAAAAGTAATGAGAATTTCAAGACAACCATTCACAGTAAAAATTATGATAGACCAAAAATAACTAGAGAATGTGGAATTTTTTAAATATTTGGGTAGCATTTTAACAAATGATGGAAGATGTACTTGTGAAATTAAATGTTGGATTGCTATGGCATTCAACAAGAAGAGGGCTCTTTTTACTAGCACATTGGACTTAAAATTGAGGAAGAATCTAGTGAAGTGCTACATTTGGAGCATAGCTTTTTATGGTGCTGAAACGTGGATGCTTCGAGCAGTAGATCAGAAACACGTGGAAAGTTTTGAAATGTGGTGCTGGAGAAGGAGGGAAAAGATCAGTTGGACCGATCGTGTGAGAAATGAAGAAGTATTACTTAGAGTCAAGGAGCACAGGAATATCCTACATGAAATAAGTAAACGACAGGCTAATTTGATTGGTCACATTTTGTGTAGAAACTGCCTTCTACAACGGGTTACTGAAGGAAGGATAAAAGGGGGGGATAATAGTGACAGTAATACGAGGAAGAAGACGTAGGAAGCTACTGGATGACCTTAAGGAAAGAAGAGGATATTCTCATTTGAAGGAGGAAGCTCTAGATCGCACTATGTGGAGAGCTCGCTTTGGATAAGGCTTTGGACCTGTCATATGACAGACTACTAAATGGATGAATGAATTAGTCCCTCATATTAAGCGTACGGCAATAGAATTGCTTTTGTCAGTGGTGTTTGGGAATTAGGTTCTCGGGAGTGTATTTAGACCTAAGATAAAGTAATATAGGAATGGAGAAAATTACATGATTTTTCAAGGCTATATAGTATGAGTGACTGAAATCTTCGTTAAATACATCACAAATAAATAATGCTTAATTTTGTACTTTTCAACAGATATTATCAAATAGAAAAATATTTGGTGGTTGGTCAACGTGGCAGTTACGGGACGCTAGAAATTCGAACTTGTAAGGAGAATACGTGGGAAAGCTAGGTGTAGAAAGAAGCATGATATAAAAATGCATGTGAATGAACCGAATGTGATAGGATGGAATGAAATGGGTTTTCCCGTGGCTGAGTCCAGCTACTGGTTCCATAAAGACAGTTGGATTCCCTGCTAGTTAGGTCACTCTTAGCTTCCCAAGAAATGCTTGGCTCCTTGGAGATGGTAGCAATTAGAGAAGTCCGTACTTTTTAATTCTACAAAGAACCTTAGCAATGGGGACAGATATGTGTTGCTTTTGCTACTAATCGGGAAGTTTCCTGAGACTAAATTTCATGACTGTGATTTGTGATGAGGACATGACGAATGTCTGGACTACCTGAAGTCAGTTTGAGGGGAATTCCCTACTGTTTCTCTAGGCCGCTTGCGTATCGCAGCGCCTCCTCCGCTATGTTTTGTTAACCCGCATGACGCAGGTTTTTCCATCTAGAGCCAGGGAACCCCTTAATTTGCCTGCTATAATAACCTGACTACACTGACATTCGTCGGTCTCAATAACTCTCTCTAACAAACAGCCGTTCTTGCGAAGCTGATTGTTTTTCAGCTAGTCAAAAATATCCAGATTTATCGAATTCAAGTTTTATTACCACATTCACAATCAACCACTACTTGTCGTTATACTGAAGTAATGTAGTGCATTCGTCACACTATGTATTTAACACCCATTTTAATATTATCCCCCATTGACGATTATATTTTCCAAACTGTCCCTTACTTTCAGGGCTCCGAATAAGAATTTGCAGGCATTTCTCACATCCTACGCGAATGCTACAAGTCCTGTCCATCTCACTCACATTGATTTAATAATCTTAATGATGTTTGATGAAGAATACAAATTATTAATCTCTTCATTACGTAGTTTTCGGAAGCTGACTCTTTTTCTGACTAGGCTACGAACTGGACGACGGAGAATTCGAGGTTAGAATTCCGGCAGGGTCTTTATCTTTTGCACATCGTCCACGCCCGTTCAGGGGCCCACACAACCCCCATACAAAAGGAACTGAGGTCTCTTTACCCGGGGGTAAACGGCCCAGGATATGAAGCTTGCTACTCATCTCCACTTAGTGATGATATTACGACCGCTTGGAGCTGTATCTTCACTCCTCCATACGCCTTATGGGGTGTAAGGGGAAAAAATCATTACAATGCTTGTATTTCTTCCTCATTGGAGCCCTGTAATTTTGTCATTCCTGTTACCTCATACTTAGTGGAAAATTATAAGGTATTAGCATGCTCTAATGAAAGAGATTGTGACAATTGAGATGTGTAGGATGAAATTAGAAAGGAGATGAACATGTATCTGAAGTATTACTGTCAAAGTTGCGTAAAAAATAAGTTAGAAAATGGGTTTGATATATCTCATAGCTCTGAAGAGATCTTGACAAATGTGACCTTGAAGACCGACCACTGGACTTTCCGACATTAAGGTTGAGTTATAGAATACAGAGTTTAGTAAGAATTTTACCCTTTCCTTGATTGCGTGATGTTGGTGAAATGTCTAAAAAGCACTGGTTTTTTCCACAGAGGATGATGAGTTGCTAGCTGACCTTGAGATTCATAAGAACTGGTACTAATTATTTCATTCCTGAAACTGGAGAGAGTTCACGCTTCAAATTCAATTCAAAATTTTACACGGTTACGTGGGAAGAGGACGCTGCATAAAATAACGTAAATATTTCAACCACGAAGACTTTGACCATAAATATTCGTGTATGAATGACCATTAGTTTTAAGCAAATAGCTGTGTAATAACAAATAAAAACTTAAAATTCCTGTCCAAGAATACATGTCGCATGTATTTTAATAGGAACATCCCTCGTGTATTTCCGACCGGAACCTTGTTTGAATTACTCATCTTGTTTCATGCGTGCCACATGTCCTACCGTCCTAATCCTATTTCTTATCACCCTCACAAAGACTGAAAAAGCGTACAAATTATCAAGCTTTTTCTTGTTTAATTTTCTTCATCCTCCTGTTATTCCGTACTTTAGGCATAAATGTTCTCTTCAGTATCCTGATGTTAAGCGCCACCATTATTGTGAAAGGCCAAGTTTCACAACCATGAATAACAACAGGTTGTTTTCTGTTTGCCGCCTGTATTAACCAGAATACGTCGATATTTTTTGTTATTAAAACATTAATGTAAAATTTTAATTTGAAAACTTCACGGGAGAAGTAACTTGCAAGGCCTTGTGTTTGGGAAAATGAATTTCGAAGAAATAGGGTGTGGAATTGTGGACTGGAAATGACTTGGTAAGGCAAGTGCAGTCGTGGGATCTTACGAGCGTGCAAACCAAAATTTCAGGCCTCATGAAAGTTTGGAGAATTCTTGCTTAAGTGTTCGACCATCAGATTCTCAAAAGCTCCCCTCCATGTTCGTGGCAATGTACAAATATTTAAAGGGCCTGGCTGGGACTGTCAACGCCCTTTAGTGAGCCTATTGTAACAAACTGTGATAGATGATTTTGGAGTGTACGTGGAATTGTCACTGGCGGAGAATAAACCGAAACATGGCGAGAGAAACTTAGTCTGGTGCCACCGTGTCTACTATAAATCCCACATAGACTGAGTTGAACCTGCACTTGCACGATGAGAAGATTGCGACCATTTCGCATGACCGTTAAATGTACTGATAATTATATTTTATAATGTTCTAAGAAATGTTGAAACACATTTAATGATAATTCATAAGCATTAAGAAGGTACAAATACGAATTTGTGCCTGTGCTATCCATGAAGTCGTGTGGAACAGTGGAGGTATAATACCACTCATTCTTGGTCTTGGCACTGGGTGGAGTGAGTGTTCAGTTCTACGACGAAGAACTTGTACCCACGTCACTTGCATAACAGGATTCTTCATGTGTTGCATTCTCGCTCTGGACGCTTTGAAGAAGGAGAAGAAATCATCTTTTGCCTCTGCACGAGTTCTCTGACGTCAGCGTACAACCCACTCGCTGTACCGACTACCCTATCGTGGCACCAGTCTGGAGTGTTATTAATGTTGCTGTCATGGAGTTTGTCGTTGTTTTCAAATATTATTATAACTGGCGTCGGAGACTGTATTCTTGTGCTTCGTTCCACGTCAGTCGTTAGGTGCAAAGATAATCGATGAGACTTTTTGTAAGGTAGATATCTTTCCTCAAATTCCGTTTACAGGAACAAAGGTTATTTAACTAGTTTTAGAATAGAAATTCCGATACAGAAATAGTTTTGGATTTACTAATGGGAATTCTCATCGCGGTTTTATCACTGACCTTGAGTACAGGTGTACAGAAGTTTCCTCTAAATAACATTTCCTGTTGCAGGTGGTAAAAAGTATTTCATGCAAGCACTTGGACAGGTTGGTGGGGGCGTCTGATCAGGGCGTGTCTCTCGGTTGCCCTTGGAGCGCAAAAGCCGGAGAGAAATAAGCATTTACGAGTCACCTTTCACAAGCTGTTCACATGATGGGTGGGATGTGTTTCTAAGCCTTTGCTTTATAATGCATAAGTGATATTATCAGGTTACATAACAATGCACGTGTTGTGTAGCAGCATTAATTATTACTGCGTCAAATTGTTTTGTGATATATACGAAAATTACATTTTCGTACTTTTTCAAGGTCATGTAAATTCCTGCACAAATGGAGTACTAACAACTGTTCAGAAGGGACATTCTAAGCGGTCAGCAGGAAAGTGGTGTATACTGTGAATGAGGATAACTCGTATGGATATTGAAATACGTGTTAAGGCCAGTTTCATTAACATTCACCCACGGAGTTATCAGCTGTACTTGTGGAACTAAAGTGTACCATTTCCTTGATTGGATGCTTGATCTGTTATGTTGCCATAACTAGAATGTACACCCTTGGCATGAATTTTGTTATTCATTGGTTTTTTGTTCATTTGACCATTCTGCCACTGTATCAAAGTATATAACGTGGAATATTTCGATGATTAGTGAACAGTTTATGGGAATTGATGCGGAAGAGGCTTTCATGGTCTGATTTAAGGTACTGGCACTACATTGATCGAATGACAGGGTTATTAAGTAATATTGATTGGAACAGATGAGAAGGAAGTTTGAATCCGTAAGAGTACTATTACGATATGAACTCCACTGGTCCTTCAAATTAAACCATACTTTTGAAGAAATTTGCTGCATGACTTGTTATCGTTCTGAAAGAGGAAGGTAGCGTGAATTTGCACGAGGAACGAGAAGTCTTTTGAGAACATAATTTGGACCAAAGAACGTGATTTTTTATTTAAATGATCCAAACTCATATTTTGAGTGGGTTGTGTAGAATTTAAACACCATCACACTGTGTGATTTTGATGAAGTTTAAATTGCATTATGCTGAAAAAAATACGCATTCGGTATCATTCTTCTTCTTCTTTGGGTTTTTGAACCTAAACAAACGTACTGGATCAACCGTAAACCGTGTAAATTCATCTGCGAAATATTTCTTCTTCTTCTTTTCTTCTTCTTCTTCTCTGGATGCTCCGCAACCTTAGACTTATTGCGCAGCACTAAATACTTAATTCAGCACAGATTCAATAAACCTGCGCTTCGTATGAAGGGGCAAAAGTTCCTTACTGAAGCTGTGCTTATGTCTTTTGTTTCGACAAGCAGCCTCCCAAAGAAATTATAACGCTGACGATCCAACGCCTCACAACGGCAAATAATGTTCTGCACTGTTTCAGTCTCCATCCCGCAGAATCTGCAGATTGGATCCCCATCAAACAGGCCCATAATATACAGGTGACCTCTTACAGGAGCATGTCCTGTGATCTACGAAACTTTATCATATAGTGCGGGTACTGACTGATGTTAACCCGTAATAAATGGCTTGCGTTTCGTATGTCAGGTTAAAGGTGGACTAGTTCGTGGAGGTTTGGACTGAGAGCAAATCGCGTGCAAATAAATTAGGATTTGCGGCATCCATCATAACGCTACTGTCTGTGACTCATTTCGATATTCTACCGCGTCCTTGGTCCTAAACCCACTCTCACGTTTTACCTTCACAAAAGTTGCATATTATTCTAAGATATATTACAATATATGTGGGCCGGGTAGCTCAGTCAGTGTAGTGACTGACTACGGGCAGGACGGTCCGGGATCAAATCCCGGTGGGGACGAGATTTTCCGCCCGTCCAGACCGGCCCTGGGGCCCACCCAGCCTCGTGTAAAATGGGTACCGTGTCTTTCCCGGGGGTAAAGTGCGGCCGGGGCGTGGTGCTGACCACTCACCCCCTTCTAGTGCCCCGCTCATGGAAGAGTAGAGCTATACGTCTACCCACCCTCTGGGCCACACCGGGCCTGTAACGGGATCACTTTACCTTTTTATATTACAATATATATTTTCAGGATCCAGTGTGGAGTGTAAATAGTTTGCTCAAATCTAAAAAATTCTCCTTCATTTTCGTATTACGAACTGTAAAAAATTAAATTTTCAGTTCAGAATGGCCTTCAGTGTCGTAATATTCATTTCAAATTTCGTAAAGATCAATCCGTTGGTTCGAAATCTGAAAGGGGAAGAGGCACAGAGAGACGTGACTTCATCGACCATTTTTATTAAGAAAGGGAATTAGGCTAAAATGGCTTGTAGACCATTGCTATATTACTCATAATGTCCTACTGCAGAATGTGTCAAACACATACTATCACTGCAACGTAAACTGAAATTCAGCACAAAGTTCGACTTCCTTTTGACCTGTAAGGCACAAGGTGATATGTGAGGTTTGAGGTTTCCAAGGTGACGACCATGAGGATTATCTACTTAATGTCTGCTGGGAGTCATTCCGCATAGTTTCGGAGGAAAACACTGACTCCGTCTTCAGGGTACAGTACCTTGTATACGGACACAGAAGTTTCCTCAAAAACGTAGGCAGGCTTCCACCAGACCGCATGGCTTTGGGTCCATTAAGACTGTCATATTCATAATATGACGTTATTTTGAAAACCTATGACTCAGTCAGACCTTATTCTTGTTCAGCCACGAACGATTTTTTCTATACATCGCTAACTGCATTTGATTTATCAGGTATTTCGGTTGTGGATACCTGGTTACTTGATTTAATTGATCTCCGTATAGTAATGCACCGGGAAACAAAAATGCATCAGTTATGTATATATATGTATATATACTGAGAAGTGAATGGCGGAAATGTATTGAAAGGTGACGTGACTGGAATAATGCAGTTAATCTGTCACCAGGAATCGGTAACACAAACAAGTTGCCTGTTAAGAATTACCTTCAGATCTTACAGAAACCGGCGGATACCGTGTCTGATTCGATATGGTGGTTACAAAATGAATACAAGCTGCGAATATTTTTGGAGAAATGATCCTGGTCAGCTAAATAAATCTGCATGTATTTTTATTAAAAAATTGTTATAGCAGTCTGTTTTGTAATGCGTCCTAGTTGCTTGGGTTACTCTTGTTAATAAACTATAACATAACAGCATTTGTTATAAATCATTTAATTTGATTAATGAATTTGTAAAATAACTTATAAAGGGTACTAGCCCTCAAACGTGTAATGCATTAACGCTTATTCGTAGAGAAATTTAATTAGCTGCCTCTACTGCAAGCACGTGTTAATCATCGCAACAATAAAACCAGAAAAAAGGAAAATTTTGTACAGTACAGGGTAGAGACGATGTGAAGAGTTGCACTCCGGTTGGGTGGGCCTCGTTTAAAACTTCTGAATCGGATGCTGGATAGACTGCTAAGATGGCCATGCCGTATAAAAAAGAAGATGATAGAGGAAAAGGAGGTGTACTTATAGTGTCCAAGAGTTCTGGAGTCTGCCTCGCAAGAGATGAAACTTACATTTGAATACAATAACTCTTGCTGCAGCACATTCTATAACATTTCTGTGAAATGTGTATTTATATACGTACGTTTAGACCGATAGTTTTAAGTGGGAATAAGCTCTGTTCGTTTATTGTGAACACAACTACAACAACAACAATTTGGAAGATCATTGTTAATGATCTACAAGTTCGGAAATTTAAACATCTCGTTCCTTGTGTTCTTTTCTAAAACCGTGAGGTTTTCGAATAAAGTGTTACGAAGATACAAGTATGCTTTATTTTTCTGTTCGAAAAATGTCTCACTAACCAACGGTGGATATTGCACATGTAATTATGATTTTTTTATTTTTTACTGTAATTCCCGATGATGGTTTGTTCAACCGAAACATGTAGCTCTGATAACAAATCTCAGAAGACTTGTGTTTGACTGTAATGCTTCATTTGTATTCAGTATAACATAACTCAGCGGGATGAATGAGAATAAAATTGTTCGATAAATACTTTTCTCTGATAAACCTTTAGCTAGTTTCGCTAGAGGGGCACGAAGGAACGCGCAAGTCTTCGGGTGAAGTGATCGTTAAATTTATCCGTTGTAAAATAAAGCTGCCTAGAAACGGCGACAATACGTTTTGGCGTAGATGGACACAAAAGTTTGGGTGATACCCTGCAGTGTTGGCCTTAAATTAGAGTTGACATCTACGATATGTGGAACTTAAGAAAATCAAACACATTACCGAATCACTATTCCACATTCATCCCTTGTCCTACAGTATGGGTTCATCCAACAATTCAACGCAACCTAACATGAGAAAACTAACCTAAAGCAAAATAACCGAATCTGTCCAAATTCCTTTGGCACGCCCTTTCAGATGTACGATGGCAGTTTTATAGATTTTGTAAAATATATTTATACATAATATATGACAAACCATATAGATAGTTAATAGTCATATAAGGGATATGTACCGCAGAAAACCACGTTAGCAGACACTCCTAAAAACTCGAGTTGTTTTACTGCGTTTGTAACAACACAAAAGAAAACTGAAAATAAATTTTAAGGAGGTTTATGAACAGTCTCTCTAAAGAATTTAGTTTGTCTAGATCGAGTATCTTTGGCTACTAAAAATAGTGTGCATCCTAAACAAAGACTCAATTCCGACATCGCAGAGAACCCCGTACGCTTTTTTGTTGCTGCTTGTGATAAGACTTGTGGATGACCATTCCATTTGTGGAGAGAGTTCAGGGCCTTTTAGGGTTAAACGTGAGAGTAGGTATTAATTTTGCTTTTGGGCCGTAAATGGCCGAGCTAAATAAAGCTTATACGCTTCTGACGGTGTTTTGTCTCCCTATTTTACGAAAGTCTTAGGTTTACTCTCACGAAACTGGAGCACATTTCTATATCGTATTGCTGGGCAAAGCGTGGTATTAGGGTCTTTTGCATCTTACAAGGGCAACCGAAGGCTGGAATGGCTTCGTTGGTGGCACAAAATTCGTGTGGGGTGGTCCCTTGAGGAACGATGCTCAAACTGAGTTTTGTGAAGATCCAAATGGTTCGAGGGAATGGGTATAGAATGTGGACGTAATATTTCCCTAAGTTTAGCCTTACGTATAATATTTTCCAGAGAGGTAATGTACGTACAACGTAACATTGAAGCGCGCTCGCCTAAATCTGTTGCCACGGAAAAGCATAAGTGTTACATATTCTGAGTGTATTAGGGCCACTACTACAACCTATAAACACCAGGAGACTAAAATGATGCTGGCCTTTAGACTTGCAAG